>ERZ779865.27-NODE-27-length-133257-cov-6.083557_pt1 | contig 133257 bp, 110 predicted proteins | sample MGYA00433088_ERZ779865 | MGnify/ENA primary metagenome ERZ779865 (study PRJEB29588, sample SAMEA2151703) | human gut metagenome | biome: human gut; feature: human-associated habitat; material: faeces | place: Denmark | collected 2008/2010 ... | reverse complement strand
CCAACGACCCCGAGATTACAAATCACGTGCTCTGGCCAACTGAGCTAAAGAGGCATTATTTGTTTTTTTGTCATTGAGAACGTTTATTTCTCAAATGCGGTGCAAAGGTAGGACTTATTTTTGAATTTGCAATACTTTTGATTGGAAAAATGTGAATTATTTTTCATTCTTCCAATTTATATAATTCAGAAAATACTGTTGCACATACACATAAAAGAAGAATCCACTGTCGGATATACACAAAACCCCTTGATAAAACTCATTGCTTTTATCAAGGGGTTTCTAAATAGGTGTCTAAAATTAAATCTGCTTACAGTATTCAGTCAGCTTTTCAGGAGTCACGTTGGCTGCGATGATAACTCCATTTTCGTCGATCAGAAAGTTTCTCAATCCTTTCTCCAGCTTATACTTTCTGAAGACGTCTGACTGCCGCCCTTCCTTTTCGTGCAACTGGTTGGTGCCATTCAGTTTATCGGTCGCTACCGTTGCTTCGAAAACCGATGTTTTCTCATCCAGTGAGATGGAATACATGGCCAAGTTACCGGAAGTGGCATTCCACTTGTTTACTTCATTCCATAACCGGATATTGCGGGCTCTGGATTCTGCGTCATAAGCAGCCCAGAAATTGATCAAGGTGTAATGTCCGGCCTGGTTCTGAAAATGAATCTCTGTTTCATTTTCGTTCAACACTATTCTCGGTGCAAGGTCACCCGGGTTCGCACCCTCAGTAGGCTTTGCGTCTTTCGTATCAGCTGCGATTCCGAAGAACAAAGCTGATCCTACGAGAAGATAGGCTTTTAATTTCATATTTAAAATATTACGTTAGACATGACCGGCAAAGGCTGGGTTTGTTTCCCTGCCACAGCATCTTTATCCCTAAACATGCTGTCCGGCTCCTGATTCTCAGGAATAGATGAGAAGCTGCTTTCGCTAAAGACAGCTTGTCTCATACTTGTTTTCGGCTGCAAAGATACGAGTTAATTCCTTATCTTCTTATGCTTTATATCAATTTTCGACAAATTGACAAACTTTTTTATATGTTATTTAGCCTAAAAATGGGGCATTTTGCTTCTTTTTTTATGTGCTCAAAAAAGTTAAAAAGGCCTTTTCCCCTTTTTAACTGGCTAATATTGGCATCAGGAAACATAATTCCTTTTATCTTTCGGGGAATAAATAATACGATGATACAAAATGCTTAAAATATTTTAATAAAACAATGGCTATTTATTCTATAACAACCTTGGTAGAGAATTGTGTTTACCACCGCAAGCTGGAGGCTGAGCATGGTTTGTCTTTGTATGTCCGAACACCCGAGAAACGGATTTTGTTTGATACTGGACAAAGTGACCTATTGATTCGAAATGCTGCTTTACTGCATATTGACCTGAAAACGGTGGACGCGCTGGTACTTTCGCACGGGCACAGTGATCACACCGGCGGACTTAGGGCTTTCCTGGCTGAGAACGACCGGGCGACGGTCTTTTGCAAGCGGGATATCATGAAGCGGAAATTCAAGAAAGAACGTGAGAACGGCTTGCTGGATGCTGCTTCGCTTGACCTGAGCCGCTTTTGTTTTGTAGACGAAGTGACCGAGATTTTCCCCGGCGTGGTGCTTTGCCCGGATATTCCGCTTTGCCAGCAGGAAGATACGCATTTCGATCATTTCTTTACAGAGGTGGATGGGCAGCGTATTCCGGATACGTTTACGGACGAATTGGCTGTTTTTTTGCTGACCGATACGACGTATTCAGTCTTGAGTGCCTGTTCACACCGCGGTATAACGAATGTTTTGCAGCAAGGCGAGGCTCTTTTCCCGACACGCCACCTGGATACATTGATCGGAGGTTTCCATATTCATACGGCAGGAGAAGAGAAATATCAGGTCATTGCCCGTAGTTTGGCCGGAAAACATCCGCGGCAACTGGGTATTTGTCATTGTACTGGTGTAGATCAGTTTGCCCGTTTTTGTCGGGATTTTAGTGAGTTGGTCTTCTATAATCATGTGGGCACCAAGGTGGAGATTGAGTAAGAATGGGGACGAAAAGCCGGTCACCGGGACAAGGAAGAACATTTATCCTTTGGGAAGTAAGAAAAATCAGGTTTTTATGTACATTTGCACCCGAAATTTAAACATAATAGAAATATGTCAGTAGCAAAGAGAGACGATGATATGCGTAAGGTAACGACGCATCGTCTGTTTGAAATGAAGCAGCGGGGTGAGAAGATTTCCATGCTGACTGCATATGATTATTCCATGGCGACCCTGATTGATCAGGCAGGAATGGATGTGATTCTGGTAGGTGATTCAGCTTCGAACGTGATGGCCGGTAATACGACGACTTTGCCCATCACTTTAGATCAGATGATCTATCATGGCAGGTCGGTGGCGAAAGCCGTAAAGCGTGCCTTGGTGGTAGTCGATCTACCTTTTGGTTCTTATCAGGGAAATTCGAAAGAGGCGCTGGCTTCGGCTATCCGGGTGATGAAGGAAACACATGCCGACTGCATCAAGTTGGAAGGCGGGTCGGAAGTACGCGAATCAATCGAACGCATTTTGTGTGCCGGTATTCCAGTGATGGGTCACTTGGGATTGACGCCGCAGTCGATCAACAAGTTTGGTACTTATACCGTACGTGCCCGTGAAGAAGCTGAAGCCAAGAAACTAGTGGAAGATGCTCATCTGCTGGAAGAGATCGGCTGTTTCGCGTTGGTGCTGGAGAAGATTCCGGCCGTCCTGGCCGCCCGTGTGGCGAAAGAAATCCGTATTCCAGTGATTGGTATCGGGGCCGGTGGCGATGTCGACGGACAAGTATTGGTAATGCATGATATGTTAGGCATCAACCAGGGCTTCTCTCCGCGTTTCCTGCGTCGTTATGCTAATTTGGCAGAAGTCATCACACATGCTGTCCAGCAATATATCGAAGATGTGAAGCGTTGCGACTTCCCGAACGAAAAGGAACAATATTAATAGCAGGGAATATATTATGCGGTCAGAATTATTGATCGGCGCGGCGTCGTCGGGTAGTGGAAAGACTACTTTTACACTGGGACTATTGCGGGCAATGGCTCGCAGAGGATTCGTCGTGCAGCCATTTAAGTGCGGGCCGGATTATATTGACACCCGTCATCATCAGATGGCTGCGGGGCGCTCGTCTGTCAATCTGGACCGTTTTATGATGTCGGAAAAGCATGTGGAAGAAGTGTATCGCCGATATGCTTTTCCGGCTGATATCGCTATAACTGAAGGCGTGATGGGTTTGTTCGACGGATACGACGGCATGCAAGGTAGCAGTGCCGGGATCGCTGCAGAATTGGATATTCCCGTTGTTCTGATAGTCAATGCCAAGAGCACGGCATATTCGGTTGCTCCTCTGTTATATGGCTTCAAACATTTCTATCCAAAAATAAGGATTGTCGGAGCCGTTTTCAATTTTGTGGCTTCCGAGAATCATTATTATTATCTGAAGCAGGCCTGTTCCGATGCCGGCGTGGAGGCATTGGGTTATTTGCCCAAGCAGGAAAATATCACAATCCCAAGCCGCCACTTGGGGCTGTCGCTGGATTCTGATTTCTGTTTCGATGAGTTTGCCGACCGGATTGCCGATCTGGTTGATAAGTATGTGTGCGTGGACAGGCTGTTGGAACTGACCACGGTTACCGGGAAGTCAGAATACAGTAGACTGAAAGCGGATATCCAGCAAGAATCTTTTGGATCATTGCGGATAACCATAGCACGCGATGCAGCCTTCAATTTTGTCTATACCGAGAACATTGCTTATCTCGAGCGGCAGGGAACCGTTACTTATTTCAGTCCGCTGACTGATACCTCTCTTCCGCCTACAGATTTCCTTTATTTACCGGGTGGCTATCCGGAATTGCACCTGCCGGCTTTGTCGGAAAACCAACCTATGCTCGATGCCATTCGTTCCTATATCCGGAAAGGCGGACATACGTTGGCCGAATGCGGAGGCATGATGTACCTCTGTCGGGCTATTATCGGGCAAGACGGTCATACGTTCCCGATGGTTGGAGTTTTAGACCAGACGGCTACCATGCAGCCCATGAAACTGCGATTAGGTTATCGTACCTTGCAATGGGGCGAATTCAGACTGTCTGGGCATGAGTTCCATTATTCGTCTATCGTGCCGGCTGAGAATGCGTTGCCTTCATGTACAACAGCCTTTTCTGCCTTAGGACGTCAGGTAGATACGCCGCTGTATCACTACCGGAACTTACTGGCTGGATATACACATTTATACTGGGCCGATCCGGCATCAAACGCGTGGCTGCATCATTTCTTGGAAAAATAAGGGTAAGAAAGGTATTTATCCTTTGGAATTATCTGTATCTTTAGCCTAAAATTTGGAAGATCATGAAAAAACAACTTGTTTTCAACCGGCCTGTATGGATTTTCCTGTTGTTTCTGGTAGGAAGTTTTCTGTTTATCAACCTGAATTTCCGGTATTGGTTTCATTTCATGGAACAGTTTATGATGTTTCAGACAACATCCGTTTACTGGAAAGAGTTGGCCGCACAGTTGGGTGGCTGGAATGAATATATAGCTGAATATTTGACTCAGGCGTTTTCTTTCACTTCCGGACCGGCTTTCCTTGTCACGGCCTTATCTGGTTTGATAGCCTTACTGTTTTACCGGTATCAGCAAGCTTGTTGCGGGAAGGCTTCGATGGGAATTTCCATCTTGCCGCTTTTCCTGTTTTGGCTCTTTCCTTCCGAAGCCATTGTCCCGATGTTGGTTCTTTTATGGGCATTGGCGGGAACTGTAGTCTGCCAGTCCGTATCAGACCGAAAAATCAGGTGGAGTATCAGTATGCTGCTAGTTCCACTGCTGTATTATGTGGCGGTGCCGGCTCCATTTCTGTATGTTGTCTTGCTGCTGCTGCACGAGTGGATGCGGGCAGATAAAGGTAAGCCTTATCTGTATAGCGGTATTTTGCTGGGATGGACTTTTATGCTACCGTTGGTGGTGATGCGGCTTTGGCTGGTCATCCCGATGCGTGAAGCTTGGACGGGAAAATATATATATCATCCCGAATATCCGGTGCCGCAGTCTTTTTGGCTGATCTTTCTTTCTTTTCCGGTTCTGACTCTCGTTGGCCGGCTGTGTGCGAAATGGAGGGAACGGATACCGCCGAAGCAATGGCTGGCAGTTACTGAATGTGTCCTTTGGGCCGGATTAATGGCAGCTCTGATTGTGCTACGGAAAGACCCGATGCGGCAAGCCTATCAATATGATTATTATGCCCGAAACGGAGCTTGGGACAAGATTGTTGCTCATGCTGAAAAGGAGGGTGTGCATGATTTTGATGCCTTGGTCTATGTTAATCTGGCCTTGTCGTACACCGGACGTCAGACCACCGATTTGATGAAGTTCCCCCAAGTGGGAGAAACCGGCTTTATCCCGCATGATCCGCGAACAAGGTTAGGATTGATTCAGGCCAGCGAAGTAGCCTGGCAAGTCGGGCAGGTGAATGCTGCCCAGCGCTTTGCTTTCGTTGGTGTGTTGAGCTCACAGCGTTGTGTTCAGCCGCGGCTGATGAAACGCCTTGTCGAGACTTATCTGGTGAACGGCGAATACCGGGCGGCCGAGAAATATATCCTGATACTCGAACATACACCACGATATAAGGCCTGGGCTGCCGAACAGCGGCAATACTTGGGCGAGAAAGAAAGTCAGTCGTCCGGATGGATTCAGGCGAAGCGAGCTTTCCTGCCGGTAACTGACAATCCTTTTGACCTGACGAAGACGTTGCCTAGCGCTTTGGCCTTTCTGATTGATGATCATCCTGACAACCAGGCGGCTTTTGATTATGGCATGTGTTATCTGCTGGTTTATAAGAATCTGTCGGCTTTCATGCATTATATGCCTCTGTACAAGGAGCGACATCAGTCGTTCCCTAAATTATATCAGGAAGCCATCTGTCTTTATTATGCTTCGAAAGGGAAGCTGGCTGAAGCGGCTAAGGATTATCCCATAGATGCCGAAGTGACCGGTCGGATGCAACAGTTCCTGAAGACGGCCCGTTCCTTGTCTGCCACCAACCTGAAACAACTGTATGGCGATACTTACTATTATTATACGGAGTTTATGCCAACCCCAAAACAATAAGGAATATGGAAACAATTTATATCAGCCAGTATAAAAGAAGTCTGATCTGCACGCTGTTCTGTTGTCTGCTGCTGACAGCCTGCTCTTGGAATGTGCGGCAGCCCGAGAATGCTTCTGTCCAGGAAGAAGAGCCGGAAATCTTTCCGGATTATCGGGATGTGACCGTCCCGGTAAATATTTCGCCATTGAATTTCCGCTTGACGCGGGAATGCGAACATCAGTATGTTCTGATCACTGGAGAGAAAGGTGGACGCCTTGAGTGTGACGGCGAACGCAGTCTCCGGCTCGATCCGGATGCTTGGAGAAAATTGCTGGAAGAAAATGCCGGTGGCACTTTGACGCTCGTGTGCTCATCACAGGAAAAAGACGGTTGGAAAACGTGGAAACCGTTTCAGATCCATGTCGATGAACGCCCGATTGACAGTCATCTGGTTTATCGTTTGATTGAGCCCGGGTATGAGAAATGGCATATTGTGGGCATTTATCAGCGGGATCTGGAATCGTTTGATGAGAAAGTGATTATCCGGAATGACATGACGGGCTATAATTGTATGAACTGCCATGCCTTCTGTATGAATGATCCGAACCAGATGATGCTGCATATGCGTGCCGTGCATGATGGTACTTATATCATCCGGGGAAAAGAGATCGAGCGGCTGAAGACCAAGACGAAGCAGACCATCAGTAACCTGACTTATCCTTACTGGCATCCTTCGGGAAAATACATCACAACATCGGTCAACGATATAAAGCAGTTCTTCCATGCCGTCAAGGAGAAGAAAATGGAAGTGTTCGACTTGGAATCGGATGTCGTGGTTTATGATGTGGAACAACATAAGATACTCTCGGCAGCTTCGCTGATAACAAAGGATGCCTTTGAAACCTTCCCGGCTTTTTCGCCGGATGGCAAGTGGCTGTATTTCTGTTCGGCTCCAGCTCGGAAAATGCCGGCAGAGTATGACAAGGTGCGCTATCATATCTGCCGGGTAGCTTTTGATGCCGGAAAAGGAACCTTGCAGCTGCCTGTAGATACGGTGGTTCGTGCTGACAGCCTCAGTTACACATTCCCGCGAATATCGCCGGACAGCCGATTCCTGATGTACACCGAAACAGCTTATGGACAATTCCCGATCTGGCATAAGGATGCGGAAATCCGGATGCTGGAGCTGGAAACCCACCAACCGGTTGATATGACCTCGTTGAATAGCGCGGATACGGAAAGCTATCATTCGTGGAGCAGCCAGAGTGACTGGGTGGTATTCAGTAGCCGTCGTGACAACGGTTTGTATACACTTCCTTATATTTGCCGTATCGGGGTAGACGGTCATCCGGCCAAGCCTTTCCTTTTACCACAGGAAGATCCGGAGAAATATGATTATCAGCTGTATTCCTATAATCTGCCGGAGCTGGTGACAGGCGAAGTGACGGTCGATCCGTATGCTCTTCAGCAGAAGGCCCTGAATGGCACGGCAGAACAAATATCTTTTGAGTGAGATTGATTATAAGTGATAAATGAATATGACAAAAGTACAAGAATTACTGGCCCAGCTGCCAGACGAAAAGAAGGCCCTGTTTGTCCCGGTTTTCGGGTCTGCAGAGCGTTTTTATACCATTGTTTATCTTATAGCTAAAAATGAACACCTGACAGAGCAGGAAAAACCGGACCGCTATGAAGACCGGCTGCAGGTAATCCGGCAGATCCGCCGGAAAGTGGAACGGCTGGTCGATTCGTTTGGCTTGCCAGGTGAAGATATTGTGGCAGATATTGCCAGTGATTATTTTGAAGACTATGTGCAGTATCGGGAGCCGGATTTCCAGATCACAAATGAAGCCTTTGTTGATGTGATCCGGAAGATTTCACAACTGGCTTGATCACAACTATCATAAGCTGTCGGAAATGGAAGAAAAAAATAGGCATATTACACGAAAAGTGGTCTGGGGCTATTTGCTGTTACTGCTGATAGCTGTATGTGCTGTGGGATATGTTTATTCAATCATCCAGCAGCTGGCTGTCGAAGACAAGCCGGACACATCGACGCGTGACAAGACCTATCTTGTCACCAATACGCTTACTTTATTATATGAGAGTGAAGCGATGGGGCACATTGTTGGAAAATCGAGCAATGAACTGATAAACTTCAACCGAACTCTGAACAAGGCAGACAAGAATTTGGATTCCCTGCGCCTGATGCTTTCAGACACCACCCAGCAATTAAAGGTCGATACGATTAAATATCTGTTGCGGCAGAAGAGATGGAATACCCTGAAGCTACTGGAGACACTGAATGAATGGAATGCTGGACAGATTTATATGGAGAAGATCCAGCAAGTTATCGCAGTGCAGGATTCTGTAGTAAAAGTTGAAAGGCCAGATACCATTCCTCAGCCGGTCGTGCGGGAAATTGTGGAGGTGAAGCAAGATACGGTTGTGGTGACCAAAAAGGAGAAAAAGGGCTTTTTCCGCCGTTTGGCAGAGGCATTCTCGCCAAAGGAGGAAGCAGATACCAATTATGTAAAGAATACAACCCGTCAGCTGGTAACCGATACGGTGAAAATTGTCTATAATCCGTCGGATACCATCATTCAGGTATTGAGGAACTTGCAGGATACAGTAGCCGATCGGCGTGAGCAACTGGCTAATACCTTACTTCAACGGGCCAACAACCTACGTTATAATAACTCGGTATTGACCAGCCGGATTAATCAGATGTTGCGGGATATTGAAGAAGAGTCGGTCCAGCAATCGATTGACCGGATGCAGCATAAACAGAGCTTGCTGAAAGAAACAACACGGCTGATCGGAGGAATCGGCCTGATCGCTATTATTGTAGCCATTGTTTTCCTGGTCATCATCATCCGGGATATTTCGCGCAGCCATTATTACAGGCAACAACTGGAGAAAGCCAAACAATACGCAGAAGATCTGCTGCGCAGCCGAGAGAACCTGATTCTGACAATCAGCCATGACATCCGGGCACCGCTTTCGTCTATCATCGGCTTCATTGATCTGCTGCTGAAGCGCAATCCAGACGAACGTCAGCGTTATTATCTGGATAACATGAGTGGTTCGTCCAAGCATATTTTGTCTTTAGTAAACGACTTACTGGATTTCCACCGGCTGGAAGCCGGACAGATTGAGATACATCCGGTGCCTTTCTCTGTCTCTACCCTGATACAAGAGATTTATGTGAGTTTTGATCCGCTGGCCGAAGCCAAAGGACTGAAACTGCAGTTGGATGTGAAGTCTGGCTATATGGAACAGACTTATCTGGGTGACACCAACCGCTTGAGGCAGGTTATTAATAATCTGCTGTCAAATGCTATCAAGTTTACCCCAGAGGGAACCGTTGTCTTGCGGGCTGCTATTACGAAAAAGAACGAAAAGATGTATGAACTTGACGTCACTGTCACGGATGCTGGACCAGGTATTCCCGAGGCTGAGCAGGAACGCATTTTTGGTGATTTTACCCGTCTGCAGGGAAGCGAGAAAGTTGAAGGATTCGGATTGGGCTTGTCGATAACCCGCAGGCTGGTGGAATTGTTGAAAGGCACATTGAACTTGCATAGTGTTGTCGGACAGGGTAGTGACTTTATCCTGACGCTCCCGATTCCTTTATCAGATGTCGTCTTGAAACAGGCAGTTGTAGAGGAAGAAGCGGAGCCGGAAGTTGTTTCTCTGGCCGGAGAGCGGACTGTCTACTGTTTGCTGGTTGATGATGATGCCATCCAGCTGGCCTTGACGGAAGAATTGCTCAAACGGAGTCGGGTAGAGGTTGTTTGTGTTTCCAATCCGCATGCCGTATTGGATATATTGAAGAATACGGTATTTGATGCGATCATTACTGATATTCAAATGCCGGGTATGGACGGTTTCCATTTATTAAAGATGATCCGTGAATCAGGTATTCAGGGAACAGACAAAGTTCCGGTAATAGCTTTGTCAGCCAGCGTAGCGAATGAACACAGCCATTATATTGAAGCCGGCTTCACCGGTTTCTTGAGCAAACCGTTCACGGCTGTCCAGCTGATTGAATTGTTGAACCAGTTGCTGACAGTACATTTAGAACCAGTTGTCAAGATTGACTTTTCAACATTAACGGCTTTTGCCGGCGAAGATAAAGAAGCTTCTGCCTCTATCTTGAAGACATTCACTGAAGAAACTAATAAGAGCATCGACTTATTGAGAAAAGCCCTGCAGGAAGAAGATCGCTCGGAAGCCTCACGTCTTTCCCATAAATTAATTCCATTGCTAACCATGTTGGGCGCGAACAACTTGGTCCAGAAGCTGCGAATTCTGGAAAGAAACGACGAAAAGGAGCTAACCCGAGAAGGCTGGAAGACTCTTTTGGCAGAAGTGATCGACAATGTGACTGACATTGTGCGGCAGGCTGTGGAAAACTGCTGTTGATGTGTGGAATAATTGTGTGGAATTATTCCACACATTCCCCGGTCAGATTCCACATATTTCTACATCTTTTGGGGAATATCTGTGGCCTAGAACCTGCTATAAGGGTTCATTGGATGATTTTTTAGCTGAAAAAGGGTTTTTATGAGCATAAAAGAAGAGTTTGGCACGACTTTGGTATATATATTAGTGACATACATAATAAGTGTTTCTACATTTATCCGTTTTTATAGGTTAAGTCTTACTCAATAAGGTAAAAAGAGTAGTAAGTTAAAGTGTTTTTTTGATTAAGTCTGCTAATAAGAGGCACCTCGTGAGAGCAAGCCTCTTTTTTACTGAAATCTAACTAGAGAGAAGTTCCCGAATTAAGACCCTAGGGTTTTAGTTCGGGAACTTGCTTTTATGCAGCATCCTTTTCCGTTTTTTCATGGAAAATGCTAAATAATTACACGAACGGTTACAGATTTACTAATTATTCCTATATTTGTAGAACTAAATACCAAAGAGCAAAATTCATGTCGGATAGTATTGTTATTATACCAACTTACAACGAAAAGGAAAATATCGAGAACATCATTAGAGCTGTTTTCGGCTTGGAAAAAGAATTTCATATTCTGATTATTGATGATGGTTCACCTGATGGAACGGCTTCCATTGTGAAAACACTGCAGAAGGAATTTCCGGATCGGTTGTTCCTGGTTGAGCGCCAGGGAAAGTTAGGATTAGGAACAGCATATATTTGCGGCTTTAAGTGGGCAATCGAGCATAAATATGATTTTATATTTGAAATGGATGCTGATTTCAGTCATAATCCGAAAGATTTACCTCGTCTGTATGCCGCTTGTACCGAACAAGGTGGCGATGTGGCTATTGGCTCGCGTTACTGTAATGGGGTAAATGTGGTTAACTGGCCGTTGGGGCGTGTACTGATGTCTTATTTCGCATCTGTTTATGTCCGTTTCGTAACAGGAATGGATATTCGTGATACAACAGCCGGTTTTAAATGCTATAGAAGGAAAGTCCTGGAAACCATCGAACTGGATCGGATACATTTTAAAGGGTATGCTTTTCAGATAGAGATGAAGTTCACGGCTTATAAATGTGGCTTTAAACTGATTGAAGTTCCTATTATTTTCATTAACCGTGTATTAGGTACATCGAAGATGAATTCTTCTATTTTCGGTGAAGCGCTGTTTGGTGTGCTGCAATTGAAGTGGTGGAGTTTCTGGCGCAAATATCCGCATGCATAAGACTGGTAAGTTTATATTAGGGGATTAAAAAGACATTATTAAATCTGATAAGAAATTATGAAATTAGAAATTATTTGTTTGGCTGCGTTGACTTTGTGGGGTTGTTCAGGGCAGAAAGCACAACAGGAACAATCTGCGGAACCCGTAGCTCAGGAGAATGTAGCAGAAACTACCGTAAGAAACCAACTGACAGAACAAGAAAAGGCTGATGGCTGGAAATTGCTCTTCGACGGTAAAACGACCAATGGCTGGAGAGGCGCTCATTTGGATGCTTTCCCTGAAAAAGGATGGAAGATAGAAGACGGCATTCTTACAGTAGAAGCAGCAAATGGCGGAGAATCGACCAATGGTGGTGATATCGTTACGAATGATGAATATTCCGCTTTTGAGTTGAGTGTTGATTTCAAGATCACAAAAGGAGCGAACAGCGGTATTAAATATTTCGTGACCGAACAAGAGAAACAGCATGGATCGGCTTTTGGCTTGGAATATCAGATATTGGATGATGCTGTTCATCCGGATGCCAAATTGTATACGACTTATCCGGGCAGCCGGACATTGGCCAGTTTGTATGATTTGAAGAAAAGCGAGAATGTTTTATTTAATGGTGTCGGTGAATGGAATACGGCCCTGATAAAGGTTTTCCCAAATAATCATGTAGAACATTGGTTGAACGGAAAGAAAGTACTGGAGTACGAACGAGGCAGTCAGGAGTTTAAGGAACTTGTCAAAGGTAGTAAGTATGCTGCTCCGGAATATAATACCAGCGGACCTTTCGGTGAGGCAGCCAAAGGTCATATTTTATTGCAGGATCATGGAAATGAAGTTTCGTTTTGTAATATAAAAATAAAAGAACTGAAATAATGATATTGCAATAGCAGGGTTTCTGATATATTGATAATTTTGTAAGTCCGTTTCGGAGAAGTTTGGACTCTGAAACGGATTTTTAGTTTATACGGTGATGAATATTGTAGATGTGAGAAGTAACGTAGGAAAGTGGATTTTATTCGGATTGGTGCTGTGTTGCACTTTTTTCGTCAATAACAAAGCCATCTTTGTAGATATCATGGAATCACGTAATATGATTACTGCAAGGGAAATGGTTTATGACGGCAATTGGCTGACACCGACGATGAATGGTGAATTGCGTCTGGAGAAACCGCCGTTGCCTACCTGGATTTCGGCCATCGTAGAATATGTATCTCCCGATAATTTAGCCTTACAGCGGGCCATGGCCGGTCTGGCAGCTCTTTTGCTGGTCTTTTACTTGTTCCGGTTAGGGAAATTACTTACTCATGATAGGGTCTTTTCGTGGATAACAGTTTTCGTGTTATGCACATCCTATAATATTATTCTGATGGGGCGGACGGCTTCATGGGATATTTATTGCCATGCTTTCATGCTGATGGCTATTTACTATTTGTTTAAAGCCTTGCGGGCTGATGTCTGCGACTGGAAATCTTTTCTGCTGGCCGGCTTGGCAATGGGCTTGTCTTTCTTGGGAAAAGGACCTGTTTCTTTCTATGCCTTGTTGTTCCCTTTTCTTTGTGCGTATCTGATCTGCTATCGTAAAAGCATGGCGGGAAAGTGGAAAGGTTGTGCAGGCATGATTTTACTCATGCTGATATTGAGTTGCTGGTGGTATGCTTATATTTATATGTATCATCCGGAAATGGCTGAATATGTATGGAACAAAGAATCTTCTTCGTGGGCGAACAGGAATGTCCGTCCGTGGTATTACTACTGGAAGTTTTTCCTGGAAACAGGAGCCTGGTCACTGCTGACACTGTTTACGTTGTTTGTTCCTGTCTGGAAAAAGAGGCTGGGTGATAAAACAAAGTCTTATCTTTTCTCCCTCTTGTGGATGCTGTTCGTTGTTTTCTTTCTTTCTCTGATACCGGAAAAGAAAACACGTTATCTGTTACCTGTCTCCATTCCGGCGGCATTGGCCGTAGGACATCTGTTTTACTATTGGATCAGACAGATGCGGAAAACAGACCGGTTGGGAAAAATACTGTATCGGATCAACGGTCTTTTATTGGCTATTGTCGTGCTGGTGTTGCCCGTGATGCTCTATCTCTTTATGTACCGAGAACAACGGATGAGCGGAATGGCATTGATCTTTTTATCAGCAGGTCTGTGGTGCATAGCCTTTTGCCTCTTTTATGCGGTTAAGTCGGTTCGGCCCGCCTATCTCCTGGGCGGAGTGGTCGGTCTGTTTGCTTTTGCTGAAATCTTTCTGATGCCGTACATCGGAAGTTTCGTATCCAATGCGGAGCAGAAAAGCATTGCGCTTACCCGGAATATAGAAGAATTACAGTCGCTACCGTTTTATCATCCGGCCTCTGAAGAAATACGTATTGAGTTGGTCTATGCAGCTTATCGGAAAATCCGACCGCTCGATCTGACGGATTCGGTCGCTGTTGCAGCAGCAATGCCGTTTGTTTTGGTGCAGAGTGTGGAACCAGCTGCTATGATTCCGGAATGGTTGCAGCAGAATGCCTGTATGGAAGAAGTGGATGTCTATGATGATAATCCCTGGCCGAAAGGACATCGGCGGTATTCACCCGCTTTTATCAAAAAAGTAACGATTATACGAAAGAAATAATGAAAGAAATGAATCGGACAAGTAATTACGAATTGACAATCATCGTTCCTGTTTATAACGAAGAGGATAATATGCCTGCCTTGGAAGAGAAATTGTCATCATATATACAGCAGGCATCGGTGTCGGCTTGTGTTCTTTTTGTCAATGATGGTTCGACTGATCACAGTTTGGAACGAATGATGCAGATTTGTAACCGGCAACCTCATTTTTTCTATTGTAGTCTGAAGAAGAACGGCGGATTGAGTGCTGCCATGAAAGCCGGAATTGATCAGGTGGAATCGAAGTGGTTGGGTTATATTGATGCCGATCTGCAAACGGTGCCTGAAGATTTCGAACGCCTCTTGCCTTTTGCGGGCGACTATGAGCTGGTGATGGGCATTCGGGCAAACCGGAAAGATTCATTCTTCAAGAATCTGCAATCCAAGATAGCGAATGGCTTCCGCAGGATGATGACCAAAGACAAGGCTACAGATACAGGTTGCCCCTTGAAGATCATGCATACTGACTGCGCAAAGCGGATTCCTTTCTTTACCGGCATGCATCGTTTCCTGCCGGCATTGATTCTGTTGCAGAACGGACGGATGAAAGAAGTGCCGGTACGCCATTTTCCTCGGGTAGCCGGTGTTTCTAAATATCATTTGTGGAACAGACTGATTTCTCCTTTCCTGGATTGTTTTGCTTATCGGTGGATGAAGAAGCGGTATATCAATTATCAGATAAAAGACAGTAACTTGTTTGATCGACAGGCATGATCGGAATTTATTTAATAGGGCTGTTGGCCCAGGTATTTTTCTCTGCCCGGATGCTGATTCAGTGGATCTTGTCAGAGAAGTACAATAAAGTTGTTTCTCCGTCGTTGTATTGGGTGTTCAGTCTGCTGGGCGCTTACCTGCTCTGCATATATGGTTGGCTCCGGAATGACTTTTCTATTATCTTGGGTCAGTTCATATCATTTTATATTTACATTTGGAATTTAAAAGAGAAAGGTTTGTGGAATAAGCTTCCCCGGATCATTCAGATTGTGTTGGCGCTGACACCTGTTGTAGCGGCCTGTTTCGCTCTGAATGATTTCCATTCGTTTGTTGATTCCTTCTTTAAGGACGAGGACGTTCCTTTGTGGCTGATAGTCATGGGATCGATGGGGCAGGTAATTTTCACTTTGAGATTTGTTTACCAATGGTATTACTCGAAAAGATTCGGCGCTTCGGTTTTGCCTGTCAATTTCTGGATTATCAGTCTGGTGGGATCATTGACAATCGCCTTATATGGAATTATCCGCTTGGATCCGATATTGATTTTAGGACAGTCAACGGGGTTTATCGTTTATATTCGTAATATCATGATTGGAAATCGTGAAAATAAAAAAGGAAAAAGTGTATGAAGGTTTTAGTTACAGGTGCAGCCGGCTTTATCGGGTCATTTTTGGCTGAGAGGTTGGCAAAGCGGGGAGATGAAGTTGTTGGATTAGATAATTTAAATACATATTATCCGGTATCGCTGAAACTGGATCGTTTGAATAGGCTGGGAATAAAAGAGGTCGGCGAAGAATCTGTTTTTATCATAAGTACGGTCTATGATAACTTTCGTTTTATCAAGATGGATCTGGCCGACAGGGAAGGCATGGCAACCTTGTTCGAACAAGAACGGTTTGACGCGGTTTGCAATCTGGCGGCTCAGGCTGGAGTCAGATATTCGATTGAAAATCCGGAGGCTTATGTCCAGTCGAATATAGTCGGTTTCCTGCATGTCCTTGAAGGATGCCGTCATACACATGTCAAACACCTGGTTTATGCCAGCTCGAGCAGTGTCTATGGTTTGAACAAGCAGATTCCGTTTAAGGAGACAGATCAGGTAGACCAACCGGTCAGCCTGTACGGCGCTACCAAAAAAGCCGACGAGCTGATGGCTTTTTCATATAGTCAGTTGTATGGTTTGCCGACGACCGGGTTGCGATATTTCACCGTTTATGGCCCGTGGGGAAGACCAGATATGGCTCCAAACCTGTTTTTGAAAGAAATTTTGTCTGATGGGACAATTCAGGTGTTCAATCATGGTGATTTACAAAGAGATTTTACTTATATTGCAGACGTAATCGATGCTACATTGCGAATACTCGATTTTCCGTCGGAAGAAGCCATTCCATATCGGATTTATAATGTGGGAAACTCGTCGCCTGTGGCATTGATGGACTTTATTCAGCTGCTTGAATCGCATGCCGGAAAAACAGTCAAGAAGAATTTTAAGGAAATGCAGCCAGGAGATGTAAAGTCGACTTATGCCGATACATCCAGGTTAGAGAATGATATTCATTATAAGCCAAAAACTTCAGTGCAGGAAGGAACGCGTTTGTTTTATGAGTGGTTTGTGGCATATTATATTAAATAGAATACGATTATGAATGATTCAGTAATACCATTTGCTCTTTTGTGCTTTACTTCGTTTTTTACGTTGATAAATCCGCTTGGAACGATGCCGGTTTTTCTTTCGATGACGACGGGTATGTCGGAAAGTGAACGCAGACGGATTATTATGAAATCCACCTTCGTAGCCTTTCTGATCATGATATCGTTTACTATTTTCGGACAAGTTATCTTTCAGGTGTTCGGCCTGTCGACCAATGGCTTCCGAATTGCCGGCGGCATTGTGATCATGAAGATCGGTTATGATATGCTGCAGGCGCATTATACCCATATCAAGTTAAACGAAGATGAAAAGAATCATTTTGCCGATGATATTTCAATCACCCCTTTGGCTATTCCGATGCTGTGCGGCCCCGGAGCCATTGCCAACGGCATTGTGCTGATGGAAGATGCCGAGACACTGCTGAAGAAGGTTATTCTGGTGTTTATTATTGCTTTTGTTTTTCTCCTGACGGCCCTTATCCTTCGGACTTCAACCAAATTGGTCCATTTTATGGGCGAAACGGGGAATAATGTAATGATGCGGCTGATGGGCCTTATACTGATGGTGATCGCCGTTGAATGTTTTGTAAGTGGTGCAAAACCTATCTTGATAGATATTTTGCAGCAAGCACATGCCTCTTGATGGATTATGACCTCCTTTCTATCCAAAAGAAGGAGGAACATGATCTTTGCTAACGTATTTTCTCATCCTTTAATTTGTACTTGAATAATATGATTAAACGGAATAAGAATCTGTCGCGTAGTACTTTGGAATATATTTCATTACTCATTTAATAGGGGGAACAGATATGGTTTATGGATATATTCGTGTAAGTACAGATAAACAGACGGTCGAGAACCAGAGATTTGAAATCATTCGCTTCTGCCAGACGCTTGATATGAAGATTGACCGGTGGATAGAAGAGATTATTTCTGGTTGTCAGGAAGTCGAAAAGAGAGAGTTAGGCCAGCTTTTGTCTAAAATGCAAAAGGGCGATATTATTATATGTGCCGAGCTTTCTCGTTTGGGAAGGAATCTGCTGATGATTATGAGCATTCTGCATCAGTGCATGCTTTCGGATGTACAGGTATGGACAATCAAAGATAATTATCGGTTAGGCAGTGACATTACTTCGAAGGTACTGGCTTTTGCCTTTGGCTTGTCGGCAGAAATCGAACGTAATCTGATTTCTCAGCGAACGAAGGAGGCTTTGGCTCGGAAGAAAGCTGAAGGTGTTTCGTTGGGACGGCCCAAAGGCAGTAAATCGAAAGTGAACAAGCTGACGGGGCGTGAGTCTGAAGTAAAACGCTTGCTTGAAATGAACATGACAAAGTCGGCAATTGCCAAAGTGTTGGGAGTCCATCGCTGCACAATCTCCAAATATTTATCCGAGGGAAAAATCTGATATCATCAGACGTCGCTGTGGCAGTTAGCCTGTCTGTGCCGGAGAATATTTACCTGCCTACAGGCTAATTGTTTTTTCATTACCGGAAATTGTTGGAAAATAAACAGAAAATTCTTTAGTTCACGCCGTGGATTAAGTAGTTCACGTCGTGGATTACTTAGTTCACGCCGTGAACTAAGTAATTCGCACCGTGAACTAAAGAAAAATAAAAGGGGTTTGTCATTTTATCTCGAAATAAGAAAAAGAAAAATAAGCCGATCTGTGCAAGAATTATTATCTTTGCACGTCCGCAGCGTTATAAGTATCGGACAGGGATAAATCAAGATGTCAGATTTATATTTAATAGAATAAATATATGTACAGAACAAGAACTTGTGGCAATTTGCGTCTGGCTGATGAAGGACTGGTGGTAACACTGGCCGGTTGGGTGCAGAAGACCCGTAAGATGGGTGGAATGACGTTCGTCGATCTTCGCGACCGTTATGGTATTACACAGCTGGTATTTAATCAGGAAGTGGATGCCGCTTTATGTGATCAGGCAAATAAGTTGGGACGTGAGTATGTCATCCAGGTGACAGGAACCGTGCGGGAGCGTTCAAGCAAGAACCCGCATCTGGAAACAGGAGATATTGAATTACTGGTTTCAAAACTGGTTGTCTTGAATACAGCTTTAACTCCTCCGTTTACGATTGAAGATGATACAGATGGCGGCGACGATTTGCGTATGAAATACCGTTATTTGGATTTGCGCCGTTCGTGTGTTCGTAAGAATCTGGAACTTCGTCACAAGATGGCGTTCGAGGTACGTAGCTATTTGGATAAAGAAGGCTTTTTGGAAGTAGAAACGCCGGTATTGATCAAATCGACTCCTGAAGGCGCACGCGACTTTGTCGTTCCTTCTCGTATGAATCCGGGTCAGTTCTATGCTTTGCCTCAGTCTCCGCAGACATTCAAACAGCTGTTGATGGTTTCCGGTTTCGACCGTTACTTCCAGATTGTAAAATGTTTCCGTGATGAAGACCTGCGTGCTGACCGCCAGCCGGAATTTACACAGATCGATTGCGAAATGAGTTTCGTTGAGCAGGAGGATGTGATCCAGACATTCGAAGGCATGGCCAAGCACTTGTTCAAGACGATTCGGGGTATTGATATAAAGGAACCGTTCTTGCGTATGACCTGGCAGGATGCCATGAAGTATTATGGTAGCGACAAGCCGGATTTGCGTTTCGGCATGAAGTTCGTCGAGCTGATGGATATCATGAAAGGGTATGGCTTCTCTGTATTTGACGGTGCCGCTTATATCGGTGGTATTTGCGCAGAAGGTGCGGCTACTTATACACGTAAGCAGCTGGATGCCCTGACTGAATTTGTAAAGCGTCCGCAGATCGGTGCCAAAGGTCTGGTATATGCCCGTATCGAAAATGACGGAACTGTCAAATCGAGTGTCGATAAATTCTATTCTCAGGAAGTATTGCAGCAGATGAAAGAGGCATTCAATGCCAAACCGGGTGATTTGATCTTGATCCTTTCGGGTGATGATGCAATGAAGACCCGCAAGCAGTTGAGTGAACTCCGTCTGTTGGTTGCCGACCAGTTAGGCTTGCGCGACAAGGATAAGTTTGCTTGCCTGTGGGTGGTTGACTTCCCGTTATTCGAATGGAGTGAGGAAGATCATCGTTTCTACGCTATGCACCATCCGTTCACTTCTCCGAAACCGGAAGATATTCCGTTGCTCGATACTGATCCGGGAGCTGTCCGCGCCAATGCTTATGACATGGTGATCAATGGTGTTGAAGTAGGTGGCGGTTCTATCCGTATCCACGACAGTCAGTTGCAGGACAAGATGTTCAAACTGTTAGGCTTTACAGAAGAGAGAGCACAAGAACAGTTCGGCTTCTTGATGAATGCCTTCAAATACGGAGCACCTCCTCACGGTGGTTTGGCTTACGGTCTGGATCGCTGGGTTTCTTTGTTTGCCGGTCTGGATTCTATCCGCGACTGTATTGCCTTCCCGAAGAACAACTCAGGTCGTGATGTGATGATCGATGCGCCGTCGCCTATCGATGATACTCAGTTGGATGAGTTGTGCTTGAAGGTAGATGTAAAAGAATAATTATAACAGAAATAGCGAGCCGTGGAGTATCAGGAATGATAATTCATGGCTCGTATTTTATATAGGCAGGAAACATGATAAGGATAAAAGATATTCTGAAAGAAATAGAAGCATACGCTCCGCTGCCTTTGCAGGAAGGCTTTGACAATGCCGGAGTGCAGGTGGGCGATGTCAATCAGCCTGCCCGAGGCGCGTTGTTGTGTCTGGATGTGACAGAAGAAGTCATCGATGAAGCTCTTGAGCTGGACTGCAATCTGATTATTTCACATCATCCGTTGGCTTTCAGGGCCTTCAAGTCTCTGACAGGAAAGACGTATATCGAACGCTGCCTGATGAAGGCCTGCAAGTATGACTTGGTGGTTTATGCGGCCCATACGAATTTAGACAATGCCTATGGTGGCGTCAACTTCAAGCTGGCCGAGATGATCGGGCTGCAGAATGTACGTGTGCTCAGTTCGCAGAAAGATGCTTTGCTGAAACTGGTCACTTTTGTGCCGGAAGCCTATGCCGATTTGCTCCGGACAGCCTTGTTCAACGCCGGTGCCGGTCATATCGGGAATTACGATTCATCCAGTTTTAACCTGCATGGCGAAGGAACTTTCCGTGCCGGCGAAGGCTGCAATCCTTTCTGTGGAGAAATAGGAGAGTTGCATACAGAACCTGAAGTCCGTATCGAAACTGTTCTTCCTGCGTTTCGGAAGGCGAGTGTCCTACGGGCTCTCTTATCGGTTCATCCGTATGAGGAACCTGCTTATGATTTCTATCCGCTGGCCAATACGTGGGATCAGGTTGGCTCCGGAGTGGTTGGTGAATTGCCGGAAGAAGAAGACGAGCTGTCATTCTTGCAGCGGATCAAGGATTTGTTCCAGGTGGGCTGTGTCAAGCACTCGGCTTTGACTGGAAGAATGATTCGTGAAGTGGCCTTGTGTGGTGGCAGTGGCGCTTTTCTGATAAACGACGCAATCAGCTACGGTGCGGATATTTTTATTACCGGCGAAGCCAAGTATAATGACTTCTATGATGTAGAAGACCGTATCTTGTTGGCTGTAATAGGACATTATGAGTCGGAAGTATGCACAAAAGATATCTTTTATTCGATAATATCGAAAAAATTTCCTACCTTTGCCCTACATTTTTCGAATGTTAATTCAAACCCAGTAAAATATTTATAGAATGGCTACAGAGAAACAATCAGCTGAAAAAGAATACACGGTGGAAGAAAAGCTCTCTTCGTTGTATCAGCTTCAGAAGATTATGACCGAAATTGATAAGATCAGAACTCTTCGTGGTGAATTGCCTTTGGAAGTGCAGGATTTGGAAGATGAGATCGCCGGACTGGAAACTCGTTTGCAGAATTATCAGTTGGATATCAAGAACTATGAAGCTTCCGTTAGCGAGCAGAAACATAAGATTACAGAATCCAACGCGTTGATAGAAAAATATAAAGCACAGTTGGACAACGTGCGTAACAACCGCGAATTTGATAACTTGTCGAAGGAAGTTGAATTCCAAGGCTTGGAAGTTGAATTTGCTGAAAAGAAAATCCGTGAATTTACAGAAGCAATTTCCAACAAAAAGAATGATATCGAAAAGCTGAAGGAAGATTTGGAAGGCCGTAAAGGTGATTTGGTTCAGAAGAAGGAAGAGCTTGATCAGATTATTGCTGATACGAAGCAGAACGAAGAAGATCTGCGCGCTAAAGCCAAGAAACTGGAAGCTCAGATTGAGCCTCGTTTGCTGACTGCCTTCAAGCGTATCCGTAAAGGTGCCCGCAATGGTCTGGCTGTTGTGTATATTCAGCGTGATGCCTGCGGTGGTTGCTTCAATAAGATCCCGCCTCAGAAACAGTTGGATATCAAATTACGCAAGAAAATCATTGTTTGTGAGTACTGCGGTCGAATCATGATTGATCCGGAACTGGCTGGTGTTGACGAATAATCGAAATAAAAGGATATAAAAATACGCTGGAAGATATATTGTTGTATTTTCCGGCGTTTTTTATCTAAAGGAAAATCCATGCTGCATCAGGTTCGTGAATACATAGACAAACATCAGCTGTTGTCGGCTTCAGATAAGGTCTTGGTCGGACTGAGCGGAGGCGCTGACTCGGTTACCTTATTGTCCGTCTTGGTAAAGTTAGGTTATACATGCATTGCCCTGCATTGTAATTTCCATCTGCGGGGAGAAGAATCCATGCGTGATGAAGCGTTTGCCCGGGCTTTTGCCGAGCAGCTGCACGTTCCTTTTTACAAGACCGACTTTGAGACTGAGTTATATGCCGGTGAACATCATCTTTCTATCGAGATGGCAGCACGTGAACTGCGTTATGCATGGTTTGAAGAAATGAGACAGCATTTGAATGCTCAGGCTGTTGCCGTAGCGCATCACCGGGATGACAGCATAGAAACCTTGATTATGAACTTGTTGAGAGGCAGTGGCATACGAGGACTGGTCGGCATCCGGCCAAGAAATCAATATGTGGTTCGTCCGTTGTTGGGTGTTTCCCGAAAAGAGATTCTGGGCTGGCTGGAGAACCAGCATTATGGTTATGTAACAGATAGCACGAATTTGTCGGACGCCTATACACGAAACTTTATCCGTCTTCGTGTTCTTCCTTTGCTGGAAGAGCTGAATCCGTCCGTGCGCCAGACGTTATCACGTACAGCCGAACATTTGTCGGCGGCCGAGACTATTTATCTGTCTGTCTTGGAGAAGGCCCGTCAGGAACTTTGGGTAAAGGAAAAGTTATCCATCAAAAAGCTGATGCAATATCCGGCCCCCGAAACGATACTCTATGAATTACTTCAGCCTTTTGGATTTTCCCGCCAGGTTGCTGGAGACGTGTTTCGTTCGTTGCCAGGAGAATCCGGAAAAGTCTTTTATGCAAAATCATATCGTTTGGTGAAGGATCGGGAATATCTGATATTGTCTGACAGGAAAGAAGATCAGGCTGTATCGTATACGTTTCCTCTTCAGACAGGCCGTTGGGAAGAACCTTTTCCTTTCAGTTTTGAGGTTGTGCGGAATGATTCAGATTTTACCCTGCAAGTTTCGCCGGATATCGCTTATTTTGATGCAGACAAACTGGAACCGGAACTGCAATTACGCCGTTGGAGACAAGGCGATTGGTTCATTCCCTTTGGAATGAAAGGCAGGAAAAAAGTGAGTGATTATTTTTCTGATCATAAGTTTACGCTGGAACAAAAAGAGAATGCCTGGTTACTTTGCAGCGGATCATCGGTGATTTGGCTGGTTGGCGAACGGTCAGATAACCGATATCGGATATCTTCCGCTACAAAATGGGTATTAATTGTGAAAAAATTTATCTAAATACGGTTGAATTCGGGAAAACTTCATATATTTGCAATGTTTTACTCCGCAGATGTGTTGCTAACATGTCAGTTAGTAATTTCATGAGTTCACAATAATTCTTATAACTAATAATTGATTTTAAATCCTTTTCTGTATCCTTGCGAGGCATACAGCAAACTAATGATATTACGATTGCAATATGCAAAAATACAACATCCTTGAATTAAATGAAAAACTTCTTCCGGAATTACAGACGATTGCGGAAGAGTTGGGTATAAAGAAAGTACGTTCTTTCAAGAAAGAAGAGCTGGTGTATAAAATTTTAGACGAACAAGCTATTTCCTATGCCGGTATTCAGGCCGAAAAAGAGAAAGTAAAAGAAGCCAAGAAAGCTGAACGAAGAGGCCGGCCTAAAAAAGCTGCAAAAGCAGAAGAAAAGACAACTGATACCATGTCGGTTGATGAATTATTGGCTCAGCCTACTGAAATCAAACTGGATGCGCCAGTCGAAGCTAAACAGCAGGATACGAATATCAAGCAGGAAAATAAAAAGAAAAAAGCTCGTTTGGAGAAAACAGACAAACAGCCTGTTGTAGCGAAAGAAAAAGAAGAAAGTGCGCCTGTTGTCGCAGAAGTAGTAACGAAATCAAAAGAAACAGTGGAAAAGAACAAACCTTTATTGCCGCCTGTTGTTATAGAAACAGCGGATGGTGAAAATCCGGAAGCAGTAGTAAAAGAGGAACCTCAGGATAATTCGAACCCAACTGAAAATCCTGTGACTACAGAACCCGAAACAACATCCACAGAACCAGAATCAAAGCGTTTAGTATTCCGTCATGGAGGCGCAAAATCTGTTTTGGATCAGGTTTTCCCTTTCCCTTCTTCTTCACCCAAGAATGAAAGTAAATCAGCGCAGCAGACATCTGCTTCCAATAACGAACAATCTTCTGCTCAACAAAATACAAACCGGAATAAAAACAACCGGCAGAACAATAATAACAATAACAACAACAATAACAATAACCAGAATTCAAATAATGCTCAACAGGAGAAAGCCTTTGAGTTTGATGGTATTCTGACGGGTACAGGTGTTCTGGAAATCATGCAGGATGGATATGGCTTCCTGCGTTCTTCCGATTATAACTATCTGACTTCACCGGATGATATATATGTTTCTCAATCACAGATTAAGTTGTTTGGATTGAAGACCGGCGATGTTGTGGAAGGTGCTATTCGTCCGCCGAAAGAAGGAGAAAAGTATTTCCCGCTGGTGAAAGTTGACCGGATTAATGGTCGTACACCGGAAGAAGTTCGTGATCGTGTTCCCTTTGATCATCTGACTCCGTTGTTCCCAGATGAGAAGTTTATGCTGACTCGCCGCCGCTCTACCAAAGTATATGACAATATTGCTGTACGGGTAGTTGATCTGTTCTCTCCGATTGGTAAAGGACAGCGCGGTCTGATTGTAGCTCCTCCTAAAACAGGTAAGACTGTATTGTTGAAAGATATAGCGAATGCCATTGCGGCTAATCATCCGGAAGTCTATATGATTATTCTGTTGATCGACGAACGTCCGGAAGAAGTAACCGACATGGCTCGCAGTGTAGATGCTGAAGTAATTGCTTCTACATTTGATGAACCGGCAGAACGCCATGTGAAGATAGCTGAGATTGTATTGAATAAGGCAAAGCGTATGGTTGAATGTGGTCATGATGTAGTGATCTTGTTAGATTCCATTACACGTCTGGCTCGTGCATATAATACGGTTCAACCAGCTTCAGGTAAAGTTCTTTCCGGTGGTGTGGATGCCAATGCATTGCAGAAACCGAAACGCTTCTTCGGTGCTGCCCGTAATATTGAGAACGGCGGTAGCCTGACAATTCTGGCAACAGCCTTGATCGAAACAGGTTCGAAGATGGATGAAGTGATCTTTGAAGAGTTCAAGGGAACTGGTAATATGGAACTTCAGCTGGATCGTAAGTTGTCGAATAAACGAATCTATCCGGCAGTGGATATCACGGCTTCAAGTACACGTCGTGATGACTTGTTGCAGAATGAAACTACCTTGAACCGTATGTGGATTCTGCGTAAATATCTGGCTGATATGAATTCTATCGAAGCAATGGAGTTTGTGAAACAGCGTATGGAACAGACTATCGATAACCAGGAATTCCTGGCTTCCATGAACGGATAATCAATTCCAACAATAATAATGAAACGCCTGATGTTTGACTTCCTCAAGCATCAGGCGTTTCTGTTAGCGGACTATTGATAAATTCTTTTAGAACTCAAATGTAACACCTATGGTTGGTAAGAGCGTTCCGCTTTCCTGTTTGATGGATTTCATTACATATCGTTGGGCTTCAACCGGCGCTTCCGGATTCTCTATGACGCCTGTACTCATCAGAATGTCCTGTTGCTTGAGTTTACTCTTCGTTATGTTCTGTATGTCTAAATAAATACCTAACATATATCGTTTGAAGTAAAACATCTTGTCTACACGGATGTCGAGCTGGGCATAACCGGCCAGGCGCTCGCTGTTGTAACGGCTGTAGTCATAATACGGACGTCCTTGTGCATTCCAGGCTTGAACCAACGATGATTTGTCGGCATCATAAGGTGTATAAGGCGCACCACCGATACAGCTTAACTTGGCTCCGAGGCTCCAGTTTTTAGGAAAGTTGTAAGTTCCGCTTGTATTGAATATGATTCGGTTGTCCCAAGCTGACGGAATATATTCACTTTCCTTGTTATTCCGGTATTCACTTCTGTATAAGGTAAACGAAGAAACCAGGTTCAGCCGGTTCAGAATCTGCCATTTTCCCATCAGTTCCAATCCATACGATTGACCTTCGGCTGTAGAAACCAGAGGTTCGTTGCCGATGACACCGTAATCATTTCCTTTACACAATAACGGAATCTGGTCGTTCACAGAGAGTGGAACATGGAAATACTTCTTATAGAAACCTTCTAAAGAAATACTAAGTTGGTTATGGGCTTTCCAGCTCAAGCCAATGTTTCCTTGTGCCACTTGCATGTATTTCAGGTTCTCATTGATCAGCACATCATTTTCCTTGAAGCCTAATCCGGTGTAAGGAGGCAGCTGGTTATATAAACCGCCACTTCCACTCAGGCTCCAGTTGTCAGTAAATGCGTATGATAGAGAAAGACGCGGAGAAATGTTTTTCCAGACTTGCTTCATCTCTTTGGAAAAGTTATTTCCGTCCAGTCGAAGTCCCAAAGCTGACTTAAACCGGTTATCGGGTGTTGTGTATTCGGCAGTGGCAAAAGCGCCCCAACTCCATAAACCCAAGTCCGTATCATAATCCGACATATATAACTGATCGCCATACATACGCTGGAAAGAGGTATTCTGGTATTGAATGTAATTGATTTCTGCGCCTTCCTTTACTGTCCAAGAGCCTAAGTAGGACTTGTTTTCTCCTTTGATCACTGTTTTCTGCTCTGTCGAACGCAGGCGGAGCATCAGGTTGTCTTCAGTCGATTCATCATTATTCAGATATTTGGTGTTCTTGTTTCGTAAGAAGTTATGGCTGACAGACAAGGATTGGGTATGTTTTCCTGCGTAATGCCGGTACATGGCTCCGAGTGTAAAGGTTTCCTGCTCGATGATGGGCAGATAACTCAGGATATATTCGGCATCTTCGCCGGTCAGATCCAGATTCAGTTTCATACGGTCGATACCTGTTAATCCTAAAACCGTCAGTTCATCGGTAGGCGAGAAGCGGGCCTTGATCTTGAATTGTCCGTCAATATAGTTCGGAAGTAAAGGCAGTCCTAATACATTAAATAAAAGCTGGAGATAAGACTGACGAACGGATACCAGATAAGACACCTTATCGTTGAAGTGGCCGTTGCCACTCAGTGATACTTCGGAAGCACCTAAGGTAGCTTTAAACCGGTTATTCTCCATATTTCCATCTCGAAGGCGGAAATCAAGGACAGAACTCAGCGCATTTCCTTTATCTGAAGGAAATGCTCCGGTATAGAAGTTGATCTCTCGAATCAAATCGGCATTGATGATGCCAACGGGTCCACCTGAAGCTCCTTGTGTACTGAAGTGATTGATATTCGGGATCTCTATCCCATCTAAATAGAACCGGTTCTCGGAAGGCGAGCCGCCTCGCACAATTAAATCATTGCGATAACCGGCGGGAGAAAAAGCTACACCCGGATATGCTTGAACGATACGTGAAATATCGCGGTTAGCACCAGGACTTTTCTCGATTTCCTGTAATCCGATGACTTGCATGCTCACCGGGCTTTCGGCTAATTTCTGGAACAAAACCGGACGGACCGTCACTTCATCCAGTTGTGTCTGATCGGCTTCCAGCTCTATTTCGACAAAAGGCGTGTTGGCCGATACAATGTATTCGGGAGTAACACAGTTTTTATATCCAATGCAAGAGGCAACCAAACGGTAAATGCCCGGTTTGACTTCGGTGATGGAAAAATCACCTTTCTCGTCGGTGGCTGAACCTTTTGTTGGATCTGATTCCAGAATGACATTGGCAAACGGAACCGGCTCACGCGTTTGTTTATCGATGATACGGCCGTGTATCAGGAATAAATGTTCTGCTGCACTCAGCCAGTCCAGTGACAGACAGATACAGATCAAGAAGAATATAATCCGCTTCATAAATAACCATTTATATATGTATTTACAAATTAACGATTAAAAAAACAGAAATCCATACAATAAGCCAAAAATATTTCCTTGAGATAAGTCGTATTTAGTTAGAATTGCTTCAGATAAATTGATAAAGGAGGGCAAGAAACATACATTTGTTACTTTTCCGTCGGGAAAAAGCTGTTTTAAACAGGTTTTTCTGTACATTTGTCACCATAAACAATAAAGAATCTGAAGAAATGAATGATACGACCAAAAAACAAATCTTAAAACTGATTCACCAGGAAGTTATTCCGGCTATTGGTTGTACAGAACCGATTGCCGTTGCTTTAGCTGCAGCGAAAGCTGCCGAGTTGTTGGGTAAAAAACCTGAAAAGATAGATGTCTATTTGAGTGCGAACATCTTGAAGAACGCCATGGGTGTCGGCATTCCAGGAACAGGAATGGTTGGTTTGCCTATTGCCATTGCGTTGGGAGTATTGATTGGTAAATCCTCATACGAATTGGAGGTCTTGAAAGACGTTACTCCTGAAGCTTTGGAAGCCGGTAAACAATTAATACATGATCAAGTTATCCATATCGCTCTGAAAGAAAATGTAGATAAGCTTTATATAGAAGTGGTTTGTCAGGCTGGAGACTCTAAATCAGTAGCTGTCATTGCTCATGAACATACACGCTTTGTCTATTGTGCAAAAGATGATCAGATATTACTCGATGAAAGAAAAAGCCTGGAGCATACCGATGAAGGTGAAGATGATGAACTGAAACTTTCATTTGATCTTGTCTATGATTTTGCCATTCATACACCGTTGGATGAAATCCGTTTCATTTTGGATACAGCTCGTTTGAATAAGAAGGCTGCCGAAGAATCGGTCAAAGGACAATTCGGACATGCAGTAAGTAAAACTATTTCCGGTCCGATTGGGAAAAAGTATCTGGGTGATTCTTCTTATACGCACATGTTAAGACTGACAGCTGCCGCTTGTGATGCCCGAATGGACGGCGCTATGATTCCGGTGATGAGTAACTCGGGAAGTGGAAATCAGGGAATAGCAGCGACTCTTCCGGTCGTTTCGTTTGCCGAAGATATGAAGTGCTCTGAAGAACAGCTGATCCGTGCTTTGATGTTAAGCCATTTAATGGTTATTTATATGAAGCAGAGTTTGGGTAGACTGTCTGCTTTATGCGGATGTGTTGTTGCTGCCACAGGTGCCAGTTGTGGTATTACTTGGTTAATGGGAGGAACAGCTACACAGATTACGTATGCTATCAAGAATATGATTGGAAATATCACTGGTATGATTTGTGATGGAGCGAAACCAAGTTGTGCGATGAAAGTAACGAGTGGTGTTTCTACGGCCATGCTTTCTGCCATGATGGCGATGGAAAACAAGGTTGTTACTTCTGTTGAAGGTATTATTGATGAAGATGTGGATCGTTCTATTCGTAATCTGACATCAATTGGTTCAAAAGGAATGGAAGAGACCGATCATTTAGTGTTGGACATTATGACTCATAAGCCCAATTGTTGGTAAATACTTATATTCTATAAATGTTTAATCATTACTTAAAGATTTGTTTTATGAAAAAGAGTTTGATTTATTTGTTTTCATTGCTGTGTATGTTGACATTGGTGACTTCGTGTAGCGATGATGAAAAGGGTGGAACAGATGATGCATGGAAAGAAATTTCTAAAGAATACACTTCTGGTATTACTGCTAATGGATTGAGCACATCTGGAACTGTGAATGTGAATGCTGCTTCTGCAGATAAAGCAACAATCATTTTAAATAATCTGGTAGCAGGTGAAAGTTCCGTTTCTGTAGATGCCACATTAAAGAAAACAGATACAGGTTATGCTTTCGAAGGGGAATCGACTGCTACAACTTGTAATGTGAAAGTTTCAGGGACTATAGAATTAGGAGCAAATGATAAAGAGGATAAAGTTAATATTTCCATTAATCGTACATTAACATCGGCTTTGGCTGGAACAATGGATTTGAATTTTATTTCTGGAGAAAGTTTGATGGCACAAACTTATTTTGAAATCAATACTGGAAACACAGAGCAGGATGCGATACTGAAAGGAATGGCTACTTCATTCCTTGGTCAGCTGATCGCTCAGCAAGTTGAATCAGTTTCTGTTAAATTGGGAGAAGAAGGAACATTTTCTTTCTCTTTTAAAAAGGTAGGTGCTTCTGAAGAAACTGTTATGCCGCCTGCCAAATTGCAAGAGATGATCAAATCATATTTAACTTGGTATGAAAAGGAGAATGTTCTTTATTTAGCTGTGCATAAAGATGCATTAACCATTTTGAGTGGATTAAATATCTTACCGGAGAATATTGATCTGGAAACAATCTTAGGATTATTGACAGTTGAAGGTGACTATTATACCATATCTCTTCAAGTAAAGGAAGAAGATGGTTTGACTACTATTTATTTGAACAAAGATATTTTGGTAAAGGCTTGGGAAGTAGCAAAACCTTTAGTTGGAAATATTCAAGATGAAACTATCCAATCTATATTAGCTATGGTTGATCAGGTTATGGCTAAGGCTAAAGAAATAGAATTTGGATTAGTCTTTAAAAAGTAATCGAAGACATTCATATAAAATTAAGTTAGGGGAAGACCAAAGTTATGGTTTTCCCTTTTTTATTGTTCTTTTGTTTAGATTTGCTGGTATATATTTCAACAAATAGATTTTTTAAGTATTCAATTGAAAACGATTTGGATTTAAATAGTACTTTAGCAGTATAGTTATTAAAAAAATAAGCGTATGAAAAACTTTTTTACATCTGTAATGGCAGCTTTATTTATGGCTGCACCGGTAGGAAATCTTTCTGCCCAAACTTCTCAACAGCTGACGAAGTCTCAAGAAGAAGCGATTAAAAAAGAACTTCTGCCCGTAGTATTTGAACAAATCAAAGAACAAGCTGGTATTGATATCTTAGGTTGGGCAACACCGAAGTTGAATGCAAATACATTAAGTGGTATTCCTGTTTTGGAGTCAAGTAGTTTACGTGCAGCTTCTACAGAAGGAGAAGCCGTTGTAAAACCTGATTCAATTATTGTAAACACTACTGGTATTTCAGCAGAAGCCGGTGCATTCTTAGGTAATTTAAAAGTGACTTTTGATGGTTATCATAATAAAGATATACCATTAATTACAGTTGCAGGAAAACCTTTATCGATAGATCTTCCCGAAGCAATTGTAGTCTCATCTGGAAAAATGGGAGAAGTTGCCAAAATAACTTTTAAATCAGAAATTGTTGAACCTGATAATTCATTACCATTTTCTTTAGATGTGAATATATCTCTTTTTAAAGGAGAAAGTAAAGATTTAATTGATTTTTCATTAGCTCAAGATAAACAAACATTGATGCTGAATGGAAATTTGATAATTGGAGATGGCTTGAAGGATATATTTAAAATAATTACTGCAGTTAAACCTGATTTTCCTCAATTACCAGATATGAATTATTTGGTGCAACTAGATATTGCTAAAATGTTTTTACCAACAGGTTTACCCGCTACATTATATGGCATTTTACCTGACGAGAATCAAGTAACGTTGGGTAAAGCGAATGTCGTTCTTAATTTGGAATCTCCAATCTTTATATCTCAAGTTGATGTCACTTCCTATGAAAATGGTACTGCCAATGAATGGGATAGATATACTTTTGCTTTGGATCAGAAAACAGAACAAGATTTAGTTTTGGGAATTGATAAATATGAGTGCGAAAAGGATTTTTCTGATGCCGGTAAATATAGTGAATCCACTATTATTACAATGAGTGACTATACAAAGAATATTACTGCAGATACAAAATCGGCAATTAGTGGTGTTGTAACTCGTGTAGTAAATGAATTGGCAAATGAAGGACAGGCTAGTATGTATAAGATGACTATTGAACAAGGAAATAAGGATGTAGAAAATGGCCTGAAAACAGAATTGGAAGTAGAAGTTGCTCCTTATATGTCGGAAGACAAGAAATCTGCTATTGCAGAAATCCGTATTAATACATACGAAGATGGTACTGCTATACCTATGTTAATTAAGGCTACTGCCGATTTAACAGGAAGCAAGAAGATCGCAGTTGATGTAATCCAAGGAGAAACAAGTTTTGCTACGGCTTACTTCACTTCTAATATTGCCGGTGTTATCACAAGCAATGAAAGTGTTCAGGTTTCTGACGTGAAAGTAATTCCGACAGCAAATGCTATTCGCGTATTGAATGCTGATAAGGCTTGCTATCAGATTTATAGTATCACAGGTGCTATGATGGCTAATGGAACAATTGCCGGTGATGCTTATATCTCAACAGCTAATTTGGCAAAAGGTATCTACATTGTTGTTGTTGAAGCTAATGGTGTTAAGCAATCTGTTAAGTTTATCCGTTAATCTTCTTTGAAGAGACGTTGATTTATAGAAGGCCTGCTTCCGGACTGACGGGAGCAGGTTTTTTTATGCCTTTTTCTTTCTTTTATGGTTGCGGACTCATTCTTTGAATTCTTACGGATCAAACAGATAAATCCAGTATTCAATTCTTTAATCCACGACGTGGATTACTTAGTTCTCAGCGTGGATTACTTAGTTCACGCCGTGGATTAAGTAGTTCACGACGTGAACTAATGTTTTGGATTAGGGAAAAGAAAAAATAGGAGAGTGGACTGGAATTTTTTTACCCCTTATTTTATAAGAATAAAGGCTAAAAAACGTGCCTTTCTGATTTACTTATTCAAACAAATCCTTACATTTGCTATTCAACGTTTCTGATTACAATAAATGAAATACGAATAATAAAAATTGGAATTATGATGAAGAGAGTATGGTATTTATGTATGGCGCTTTTGGTCATAGGCTTATGTTCATCTTGTAAGGATGACTTACCTGGTCTAGGAAAAGACGCGAATCGTTACTTTAGTGGAGATGATTTGATCCTGACGTATAGTGGAGAACCTATGTATGGTAAGGAAGTACATTTCTTGACTTACGACGGAGAAAGAGCAACAATTACGTTAGATGGCTTGTTGGATTCGAATACTCTTTTCCCTTCTGAGGATTTGCATGATATGGCCTTTGGTGCTCCTGGTGTGGTTCCGGGAGAAGTTCCGACGACTTTGTCGAATGTCCCTTTGACTTTGAATGCGGAAGGAACGGCTTATACGTTTGAAGGAACTGACAATCAGAATAACCGTCAGCTTACTTACAAAGGGGAAGTGTCGAAAGATAAGATGACGTTGGCTATCCAGGTGAAGATGCCTGCCAATAATTTTGTAGGAACCTGGAATGTTGCTAGCGAAAATGCAATTTCCATGACTTGGGAATCAGGGAAAAAGATCAATGTCGGCGGACAGGAATTACCGACAAGTGCAGTAGGTGCTATGGCGAGTGCTTTATTGTCTCCAATGGTGGCAGAAGCATTGCAATCGGTTACTTTTCTGGAAGACGGAAATATCGTAGCTTCTTATAAGAAGAAAGGAACTAGCGATTGGCAGACTTCGCCGATCAACTTGGCTCATTATTATATCAAAGATAATAAAATCTATGTGCAGTTGCATATCACACAGATATTAAGTACACGTGCCAGCATCTCGGATATGGTAAGTATGCTGGTTGACATGCAAATGTATCTGATGGAAGGAATACCGATGACCTATTCGCTGACAGCCGATGCCGTTCAGATTGGCTTGGCGACTGATGAAGCAAAGGCTATTCTTTCATTATTGACTTCAGATTTCTTGCGGGATAAGGTAATTGGTATTCTGCCCGAAGATATTTCGCCTGTAGTGAAACCGATACTGGAACAGATGCCGGATGTCTTGAAAGAGACTACCAAACTGGAAATACAGTTGAGTTTGAAGAAGTGATCATTCATCTTGTTATAGACGAGCAGCCGGACATCCGACAAAAGGAAGTCCGGCTGTTATTCTTTGGGCGAATCTGAAACTAAATAGGCAATAGGTTTGTTTTTATAGAAAAAGGAGGAAAGATGTGGGATAGTCTGAATGCTATTTTGAGCAGTACGGAGATTACTTCATCGACAGCTTTGGTTCGTTTGCTCATCAGTTTCGTATTAGGAGCTTCGATAGGATTGGAGCGTCAGTACCGGCGTCGGGAAGCAGGACTGCGTACTTTTACGTTGATATGTTTGGGTTCTACTGCAGCAATGCTGATTTCTATCTGGATTCCGCAAAGCTATCCGAACTTTCTGAACGGAGATCCGGGACGGATTGCCGCACAAGTGCTTTCGGGCATTGGTTTTCTGGGCGCAGGAGCCATTATCCAAAGCAAAGGAAGTGTGTACGGACTGACTACGGCAGCTTGTATTTGGGTAGTAGCCGTCATCGGTTTGGCTGTCGGAGCCGGTATGTTTGTCCCGGCTTTGATTACTACGCTGGTAACTTTGTTTGTACTTCTGAGTGTAGAGCAGTGGGAACGGAAAATGTTCCTGAATGGAGTCAACAAGATTTTGTCTATTCATTGTACAACGGCAACGCCTGACTTGAAAGCGATTCGGCGATTGTTGGAGAAGAACGGCGTTTTTATTGTGAATGTTTCGTTCGAGAGTTTATATGACGAGGATCAGTCTGTCATTACCTATAAAGTGAATGTAAAAGCGATTTCTTCCTATACAAATTTATTCGAAGAAATACGGAAATTAGGAATTGTATCACAAATCAAGTTGGTAGAATAATTCTTTTTCTACCAACCTGATCCTCTATGGAGTTTATTCCAGTTCGCCTTTCAGCATTTTCCCGGCAATTTCGGCCGCTTTGGCTACATAATGTCCGCAAGGACGGCTGGAATAATAAGCTGCATTTCGGATAGACGGAGTCGGACTTGTCTGCGAAGCTTCTGTTGGAGGCAATAACTCACGGCAGATAATAGTGCCGAATTCTTCTTTAAACAAGCTACCCATCTTCTGAACAATTGCATAGTTGCGTGTACGAGCTTCCTGGTCTAGTGTATCAACGACTGGATATCTAAAACCGGCAAGCATTGACATGGCACTGACGGTACCACATACTTCGCGCATTCGTCCCATACCGCCACCAAATGAAACCGACATGCTCTTGGCCATTTCCAAATCCAATTCGAAGACATCTGCGTATGCCAGGAAAACCGATTGGGCACAGTTATAACCCGATTCGAAGTTTTCAACGGCCTTTTTTACCCGCTCTTCTATATTGAAATCTTTCATGATAAAACCCGTTTACTACGCATTATAACTCATAATCCACGCAAGCCCGGTCTGCCTTCACCGGACCAATGATTCCTTTAGCCACGGCTACATGTTCCGGATGATTGGCATATGTATTCACATCAGCCAGCGAATCCAGTTCAGTAATCAGGATCAAATCCCAAGTTTCTGCCGGATTGCAATTGAACTTAACTTCTATGCTGCGCAGTACGTCAATTTTATCGATCAAGGCTTCCAGCTTTGTCTTGATTTCGTCTAATTTAGCCTGTTTTTCGGCAGGAGAGGCGAACTCCTTCAACTTAAACATTACAATGTGTCTAACCATATCGCGTTTATTTAAATATGTTCATTCAAATAAGAGTCTTTATAACCCAGAAAATATAAGATTCCATCGAGTCCGATTGTCGAAATAGACTGTTCGGCCGTTGCTTTGACTTTAGGCTTGGCATGGAAGGCAATACCTAACCCCGCAATACTGATCATGGGCAAGTCATTGGCTCCGTCGCCAACGGCAACGGTCTGACGAATATCTACATTCTCTACTTGCGCAATCAGCCGCAGCAATTCTGCCTTTCGTTTGCCATCTACTACTTCTCCTAAGTAACGTCCTGTCAGTTTTCCGTCGATTACTTCCAGCTCATTGGCATAGACATAATCAATACCGAACTTCTGTTTCAGGTAATTTCCGAAGTAAGTAAATCCACCGGAAAGGATAGCTATCTTGAAACCGACTTTTTTCAGTACACGCATCAGTCGGTCGGCTCCTTCTGTGATAGGCAAGTTCTCGGCTATTTCCTGCATGACCGAAACATCCAGCCCTTTTAACAAGGCACAACGGCGGCGGAAACTTTCAGTGAAGTCAATTTCTCCCCGCATGGCTGATTCAGTAATTGCCTTGACTTCGTCGCCCACACCTGCGCGGATTGCCAACTCATCAATTACTTCCGTCTCGATCAGAGTCGAATCCATATCAAAACAAATCAGGCGGCGCATCCGTCGGTACATACTGTCTTCCTGGAAAGAAATATCCACTTGCAATTCTGTAGCCAGCTTCAGGAAGTCCGCTTTCATCTTCTCTTTGTCTTTAGGCGTACCACGAACGGAAAACTCTACGCTGGCTTTGGGCGTACGTTCATTCTCATCCAGCGGAATACGTCCGGTCAATCGCTTAATGTCATCAATATTCATATCTTGTTCCGCAATAATCCGACTGACACCTGCAATTTGTTTGGCCGTCAGTTTTCGTCCCAAGATAGTAACAATATATCGGTTGCGTCCTTGCATACTGACCCATTTGCTGTACTCTTCCGGCGAAATCGGTTTGAAACGGATATTCACACCCAATTCATAACTCTTGAACAATAGTTCTTTCAGTATCTCTCCGGAAGTCGAAGCATCGCACTGGATGAGAATACCTAACGACAGATTGTTATGAATGTCTGCCTGACCAATATCCAGGATGTTGGCATTATTCTGCGCCAAGATTTCTGTCAGCTTGGCCGTTACACCCAGGCGATCCGTGCCATTGATGTTTAGTAGTATTAGTTCTTCGTTTGTTGCCATAATAGTCTGTTTGGGGCAAATGTATATATTTTTCTTGTTTATCAGAGCGAACTCAAGATAGTTTCAATCAGATTTCTAGTTTCCTGTACCGGATTTTTAGCACGAATGATGGTACCGGAAATAGCAATTCCGGTTATTCCGGTTCTCATCAAGGCCGGAATGTCTTCTATCTCAATTCCGCCGATGGCATAAACCGGCAATGTAATGCCAGCTTCCCGGCATTGTTCTAGGATTCGTTTATATCCGTCCAATCCCAGAATCGGACTTAGTTTCTTCTTGGTTTGCGTGAAACGGAACGGACCTAATCCGATATATGATGCACCTAGCCGGGCGGCGTGACAAATATCTTCAAACGTATTGGCCGTAGCACCGATCAGGAAATCAGTCTTACCCGATTGATGAACCAACTCACAAGCTTGATCAACCGGCATGTCGTTCTTTCCTAAATGGACGGCCGTGGCACCTGATTCTAATGCCATTTGTACATCATCGTCGATACAAAGCCGAGCCTGATAAGGCGCACACAGTTTGACCAGTTCGCGGGCTGTTTCCAATGATGGATTATCTTTCATCCGAAGCTGAATCCATCGGCATCCGCCTTCCAATACCCATTGAGTTTCTTGTTGTTCGGTATATTGATCTGTCCGGTTAGTAATAAACATCAACCGGTTACTTCCTTCGTAGGTTGTATTCATGATTCTTTTATAGCTGTTATTAATTGATTGAATCGTTCCATGATTTCCCGACTGTCGCTTTCGCCGGGTTGTTTTCCCCATAAGGCACCTAATACAACAGCACCACCAAAGCCTAATCCTTTTAACTGCCGGATATGTGAAGCATCTATTCCTCCTAACGCAAATACTTTCGGGTTGATAAATCCTCTTTCCGTTGCTTCTTCCAGTTCGTGCCACGGGAAACCATTTCCATAACCTTCTTTGGATATACTCTGAAAGATCGGACTCAAGAACAGATAATCCAACGATTTCCAGATATCCAGTTCTTGAATGGAATGACAGGAACGACTGATACTGCCTGTAAAGTGATCGGGAGCATTCGGATTTCTTCGATTAAGATGAACGCCGCCTAAGGCATATTCGCTGGCCAAACTGAAATGGTCATGGATCACTATTCGGGAATAAAACTGATCCGGAATCTGATGAATCAGTGCAGCGATTGTTTCTTTTCCGGCATCCGGTTTACGGAGATGCAATCTTTCCAACCCGGCTTCGAATAGGGAAGTGATGATCTTTCCTTCACCCGGAAAGCAGGTAGGAGTTGTAATGGCAATCAGTTGTTTCATGATTCAATAACTCTTTTCTGCAAAGGCTTCGGATCAAACAGATGATTCATCGGTCCGTGACCATGGCCGGCGGTTACATCGGCTCCTGCCAGTAAGCCTTTCTGGACATATTCTTTTGCCAGCCGGACAGATTCCGTCAGAGAATGTCCCAAAGCTAATGATGCCGCGATAGCTGATGATAACGTACAACCCGTTCCATGCGTATTGACGGTCTGAACGGTTTCCGCCTGAAAAGTCACAGCTGGTTGATTGAGCTGATATAAACGGTCAATCCTTTGTTCTCCTTCCAGGTGTCCGCCTTTGATCAATACAGCTTGACATCCTTTAGCAAATAACGATTGTGCTGCCTCATCCATATCTTTTATCGAATGAATCTGAATGCCTGTCAGGAATTCTGCCTCCGGTATGTTGGGTGTAATCAGTGTAGTCCGGGGAAACAATAAATCAACCATCGCTTCAATGGCATCGTCTTGCAACAGCTTGCTACCGCTGGTTGAAATCATAACCGGATCAATAATAATCCATTTCGGGCGATATTGATCAAGAGCAGCAGCCACAACTTGAATGGCTGCTTTGTTATATAGCATTCCTGTCTTGACTGCATCAATGGTGAAGTCTTCGAAGACGGCATCTATTTGTCCTTTCAGTATTTCCGGAAGAATCGGCTGAATACCTCTTACACCCAATGTATTCTGTGCGGTTATGGATGTAATGGCCGACATACCATAAACACCCAGTGCGGAAAAGGTTTTCAAGTCTGCTTGAATTCCCGCACCTCCGCAACTGTCCGAACCGGCAATTGTAAGTGCCGTCGGATATCTGTATTGTTCTTTTGTTCTCATCATAGAACAAAGGTACTTAATAATTCACTTTCTGGAAGACTTACTCCTGTAAAAATACCCAATTATTTTCGGTGGAAAGATCTTCTCTGTACAAGAAACCTTCCCATTCAAAAGCTTTAATCGCTTCCGGATCTTGAATTTGCTTCCGGATAATTTGCCGGCACATCTCTCCGCGAGCCATCTTGGCATAAATAACAATGGTTTTCAGTTTCCTGTCTTTCCGAATCTTGAATTCAGGAGTAATCACGCGAACTTCCTTTTCTATTTGTTTCCAGAAGAAAGCTGGTTGGATATCCTGACTTGCCAGATTCAGTAAGATTCCATCATCGGACCGAACTGCATCAATTAATGGTTGGGTTTGCTTTCCTTGCCAAAATTGATACATATTACCTTCCGTTAATTCCGGAATCTTAATATCGTATTCCATCCGATAAGGTTTGATCAAGTCTGAAGCAGAAAGCAATCCGTAACAGATCGAGACAATCTTCAGATGTTGTTGCGCAAAGCAGAAATCAGCTGCCGTAAAGTCTTCCGGATGAATGTGCTTAAAGACAACTCCAGTATAAGCCAGTAAGGCTTGTAAGCCGGGAACATCGGTCGCATGAAAGTCCTGAAAGCGCTTATAGCTTTCGAGTGCCAGCTTCGGACTTAACTTGAGGCTACGTTTCAACTCTTCTGTGGATAAATGCGTCATATGCCAAGCAATTTCTTCGGCTTCGTGTTGGAAAAGAGGCTTAGTCGCAGCTTCCATCTGAACCGGACTTTTATCCGTCATCGTTTTTGCGGGAGAAATGATCAGTTGCATAACGTGAATGTAATAAGATAAAGAAGGAGTCATGCAGTGACTATTGGTCCACATGACTCCTCTAGAAATGAATTTTTGGTCCCTAGTATATACAGAATTATTTATTCCCTTTGTCGATCTGCTCCTGAACGATTGCATCAACTACGGCAACTGTTGTCAGGTTCAGAATATCGCGTGTTGAACTTTCCACATCCGTGAAGTGGATCGGTTTGTTCAATCCCATTTGGATCGGACCGATAGATTCAACATTTCCCATTTCGAGCATCAATTTATAAGCACTGTTTGCTGAACTCAAGTTCGGGAATACCAAAGTATTGACTTCTTTATCCTTCAGTTTGTTGAACGGATACATTTCATCCCGCAACCGTTTGTTGAGAGCAAAGTTGACTTGCATTTCTCCGTCGATTGTGATTTCCGGATAATTGGTATGCAGATAATCGATGGCATCGTGTACTTTCAGCGGACTGCCTTGTTTGTCGGCTCCGAAGTTTGAGTATGAAAGCATAGCCATCACCGGTTCATGGGCAAAGAACTTAACCGCATCGTGTGTCAGACGGGCAATATCAATCAGTACTTCTGTCGACGGATGGCGGTTGATCAAGGTATCAGCCATAAAGAATGTACCTTTCTTTCCTGAGATGATATGCATAGCACCGAAGTGCTTGTAAGTCGGACGAATGCCGATGATCTCTTCTGCTAACTTAGTCACTTCTGAATAACGGCTGTAAACACCCGTCACAAAAGCATCGGCATCACCTGTTTCCACCATCATCATACCAAAGGCATTTCGGTTGAACATGATTTCGCAGGCTTCTGAATACGTGACACCTTCCCGTTCGCGCTTCTTGGCCAGAATAGCTGCATAGCGATGACGGCGTTCGGTTTCACCGTCCGAACGCATATTGATGATATCAATACCATCCAGACTGATGTTTTCTTCTCCTGCTAATTTGTGCAGATAATCCCAGTTACCTAATAAGATAGGCTGGCAAATACCTTCTGCCTTGGCTTCGGCTGCTGCTTTAAGCATATTAATATGGTTGGCTTCTGCAAAGACAACACGTTTCGGATTGGCTTTCGCCATATCGGTAAATGAACGAAGCAGTTTGTTGTCGTAGCCCATCATTTCACGCAGATGATTTGCATATTTGTCCCAGTCGGTGATTTCCCTGCGGGCAACACCCGATTCCATGGCAGCCTTGGCTACCGCACATGATACACGCGTCAGCAATCTGGGATCGAGCGCTTTCGGCAGAATATAATCGCGACCGAAAGTAGTCCGTTTCAGTTTATAAGCAGCATTGACAACATCGGGAACCGGCTCTTTAGCCAATTGTGCAATTGCTTTCACGGCGGCCAGTTTCATCTCTTCGTTGATGGCACGGGCGCTGGTGTCGAGTGCTCCACGGAAAATGTACGGGAATCCCAGTACGTTATTGATTTGGTTCGGATAATCCGAACGTCCGGTAGCAAAGATGATATCTTCTCTTGACTCCATGGCGTCGGCGTACGAGATTTCCGGATTCGGATTTGCCAGGGCAAAGACGATCGGGTTCTCATTCATCGAACGGACCATTTCTTTGGTCAGTACGTCAGCTACCGATAATCCCAAGAAGACATCAGCTCCTACGACAGCCTCTTCCAGCGTCTTGACCGGACGGTCAGTAGCAAATTCTTTCTTTTGTTCGTTTAAGTCGGTACGCTGGGTTGAGATAACGCCTTTACTGTCGCACATGATGATATTCTCTTTGCGGGCACCCAGCATCAGATATAATTTGGTGCAGGAAATGGAAGCTGCTCCAGCTCCGTTGACAACAATCTTGACATCTTCGATCTTCTTGCCGGCTACTTCGAGAGCATTAATCAGTCCGGCGCCTGAGATAATAGCCGTTCCGTGCTGATCGTCGTGCATTACCGGAATATCCAATTCGCTTTTCAGTCGTGTTTCAATCTCAAAGCATTCCGGCGCCTTGATGTCTTCCAAGTTGATTCCTCCGAAAGTAGGAGCGATCGCTTTGACAGTCTCAATGAATTTCTGCGGATCTTTTTCGTCTACTTCAATATCGAAGACATCAATTCCTGCGAATATCTTGAAAAGTAATCCTTTTCCTTCCATGACAGGTTTACCGGCCATCGCTCCGATATTGCCAAGGCCTAATACGGCAGTACCGTTAGAAATGACGGCAACCAAATTCCCTTTTGCGGTGTATTTATAGGCATCCAGCGGATTCTTTTGTATTTCCAAACAGGGTTCTGCTACGCCCGGTGAGTAAGCCAGCGACAGATCGGCCTGTGTGCTGTAGGGCTTTGTAGGAACCACCTCAATCTTTCCAGGTTTGCCTTCAGCATGATAGCGAAGTGCATCCTCTTTTGTAATCTTTGCCATAGGTACTTATAGAATGTAAGTTTAAATAATCAAATAACGTATTATTGTTTTTTGTCAATCGAGCAAAGGTAATAATTTATCAGGATAATTCGAATATTTCTGGCTTTGATTATTTAATCCTCCATAAAATAAACGAGAATCGATTCCGAAATTCCTTAGAATTGAAACCGATTCTCGTTTATTTGGATGATGGTTTAAACCATCTCTGAAACAGATATTCCGAAGTTTTATCTTGGAGCCTTCCGATAAAGATAAATAGCAATGAAGGTGTATATAATATTCGGTATCCACGCAGCAACCATCGGACTAACGTATCCACTGATGGCAAAAGTGGATGTTATGGTCATAAATAGAATGTATGAGAAACTGAGAGCAAGTCCGATACCGATATTCAAACCCATTCCTCCTTTAACCTTCCGGGAGGAAAGTGATGCTCCGATAGCAGTGAGGATGAAGGCTGCCATGATGGTCGCATATCGTTTGTGATATTCGATCTCGAAGGTCTGTATATTCCCGATTCCCCGCTTTTGCTGGCGGCTGATGTATTTATGCAGTTCGGGCGACGTCATGGTTTCACAGTCATTGACTGAAATCAGAAAATCCGACGGAACGATTGTCAGTGTTGTATCCAGGCGTGAACCTTGTGTAATGTATTCGCGCATACCGTCGAAATCCCGTATTGTATAATCAATAACTTGCCAATGATATAAGGTATCATATTTAATAGAATTGGCAGTCAGACGTGAGACCAGTCTTTTTCCATCAAAATGTTCCAGCGAGAAGCGATAACCCATATTCGAACGGGCTTCATAACGGTCGAAGTAGGCAATAATGCCTGGTTCAACTTCCAATTGCACGTTCCTGGCATACGTGGTAGCCTTGTTCTTGATGTATTTGTTCTGGAAATCAATACGCGTCTTGTTGGAAGGAGGAATGATGAAGGCATTCAATATGAATGTGACTGTCGCAATAATTGCGGCAGATATGCCATAAGGCAACATCAGTCGTCTGAAGCTCATTCCACTTGCCAGCATCGCGATGATCTCGGAGTTGTCAGCCAGCCGCGAAGTAAAGAAGATCACGGCGATAAAAGTGAACAGCGGACTGAACAGATTGGCAAAATACGGGATAAAATTCAGGTAGTAATCGAAGATGATTGCCTTCAGCGGTACTTCCGGACGAAGGAACTTGTCGATCTTTTCGTTTATATCGAAAACCACAGAAATTGAAATAATCAGTAAGATGGCAAAGACGTAGGTGCCAAGGAACTGCTTGATGATGTACCAGTCTATTCTTTTTAGCTTCAAGTTCATGGCTGTTGTTATAATCGATTGTCCATCTGCCGGACCATTTGGGTTTTCCAAATCGGAAAATCGCCGGCAATAATGTGCTTGCGGGCTTCTTTCACCAGCCACAGATAAAATGCTAAGTTGTGAATAGAAGCGATTTGTAATCCTAATATTTCATTGACCTTGATCAGGTGATGCAAATAGGCTTTTGAGTAAATGCGGTCGACGAAGGAAGGACCTTCCGGATCGATCGGGGAGAAGTCGTATTCCCATTTTTTATTACGCATGTTCATCGTACCGAAAGGCGTAAAGATCTGTCCGTTTCGTCCATTACGGGTCGGCATGATACAGTCGAACATATCAACGCCCCGTTCGATGGCCTCCAGAATATTAATCGGTGTCCCGACTCCCATTAAATAACGGGGTTTATCTTTCGGCAGAATACCGTTGACCAGTTCGATCATCTCATACATCTTTTCGGTCGGTTCACCCACGGCCAGCCCTCCGATGGCATTTCCGTCAGCATCCTTGGCTGCCACATTCTCAGCCGCACGGATTCGCAATTCCGGATATACACAGCCTTGTACAATCGGGAAGAGACTTTGCTGATACCCATACTTGGGCTCTGTTTCATTAAAGCGTTTGAAGCAGCGGTCTAACCAGCGTTCGGTCAGCCCTAACGATTGCTTGGCATAATCATATTCGGCATCGCCCGGGCAGCATTCATCAAAAGCCATGATGATATCAGCACCAATGGTTCGCTCGATGTCCATTACTTTTTCGGGAGTAAACAGATGTTTGGAGCCGTCAATGTGTGAACGGAATTCAGCTCCTTCTTCGTGCAATTTTCGATTTTCTGATAATGAGAAAACCTGAAAACCGCCGCTGTCAGTCAGAATTGGGCGATCCCAGCCGTTAAACTTGTGTAATCCACCAGCCTTCTCTAAAATATCCAGTCCAGGACGCAGATACAGGTGATAGGTATTTCCTAAGATGATCTGGGCTTTGATATCATCTTTTAACTCAGGCATATGAACAGCCTTGACAGCACCCTGTGTACCGACGGGCATAAATATGGGCGTCTCGATTACTCCATGGTCGGTAGTAATCAAGCCCGCCCTTGCATTTGTCTTAGTATCGCTATATTGTAATTCGAATTTCATGCCCGCAAAGGTATGAAATAATACGGAATAGACAACAGTCTTAGAAGCCAAAATCGGTCACTTCGACTTCTTTCACTTCTTCCTGTTTTGGCTTCTCTACATGTTTGTGCACATCGTTCGCCTTGATGATGATGGCACGCATCGGCCGGACCGGACAAATGGATTCGCAGCCTCCGCAACCAATGCAGAGATCCGGATTGACATGCGGTATGGTTAGTGTTCCTTTATAAGGCACCATCTGTACGGCCTGCGTCGGACAGTGTTCGGAGCAGGCTCCGCAATCGGTATTTTCCGTATGAACGATGCAACGGTTGATGAAGAAATGAGCCACACCGACTTGTGTTGTTGCTTTCTCTTCCTTCGTAATTGGTCGGATGGCATGTGTGGGACATACTTCCGAACAAACCGTACATTCATAGTTGCAGTAACTGTTCAGGTAGGACATGTGGGGCTTCAATAGATAGTCAAAACCATATTCCAGTCCTGCTGGACGCAAAACCTGACTCGGACATTGTGTTACACACAAGTGACAGCCGGTACACAGATCCTTGAATCGGTCGATATTGAGTGAACCCGGAGGCGTGATAGGCGGCCATTTCTTGTGCGCCTTTTTATGTTTTCTGTTCTGATGCATGGTTTGGGCAAGGACTGTAGCTGCCGGGATTGAAGAAATGACAGTTGCACTAGTGGCAAGGAAAGAACGGCGACTCTTTTTGTTAGCCTGTATTTCCTGACGAGCCTCCTGAACCTGCTGACTGGCAGCTACACTTCGCCGGCTAGTAAAGGAGATACTTCCTTTTGCACAGACCGACAGGCAGTTGAAGCAGTCAATGCAGCGTGACGAATCAACGGTTTTCTTTTTGCTGTCGATAGCTTCTGCTTTGCAGGTATGTTCACAAAGGCCACAACTTACACAAGTCTCCTGATTAATCGCTATGTGAAAAAGAGATTTCCGGGAAAATAAACTCAGCAGCGAACCTACAGGACAGATTGTGTTGCAGAACAAGCGTCCACGCCAAAGTGTCAATCCGACAAATAGGAGTAGAGCAATGATACCGCTTATGAATCCAGCTGTAGTGACAGTCGAAACTGTAGCCTGATATAAGGTATAGTTGTCCATTGCCATAAGAACTTCAGCCAGTCCGTTGTTAGTCCAGATTACCAGTGGGCGGAACAGATTTGATGCAATTCTTCCGAAATTACTATATGGATCCAACCAAAGTGCTATACTGGCAATACCGGAAAAAGCACTGATTAGAGTGAAGACGAGTAACACATAGCGTAATACATTCATGGGCTTGTGGTAAGAAAAGCGACGGATACCCTTCTTTTTAGTCCGGCACTTGCCATAAATCCAGTTAATGACATCTTGCAATACTCCAGCAGGACAAACAGTAGAGCAGTACAAACGGCCTATCACCAATGTCAACAGTAAATGAACAATCAGAGCTATCCACATCGAACCTAACAGAATCGGCATAATTTGTGCCTGAAGCAGTACGTGTGTCTGGTCAGGCAGCAGATCGGCAAAGTCGACGAAGAAAACAAGGATGGGTATAAAGAAAAGGAGAGCGAGCAGTACTCGCACTCCCTTGAGATAGTTTATCTTTTTCATTTCCGATCAGAGTTTGATACGTTTGATATTCAATGATTTCAAATCGGTAGTACCCAAATGGTTCGCTTCTCCGCGGCCGATGTGAGCAACTGCTTCGAGATCAAGTTTCTTTACCTGATTGAAAAGAGAAAGAGCTGCCCGGTCGATGGCTACGATGTCTGGTGAGACAATCAGACTCTTCAGTGTGGCAACATCTGCCAAAGTTTTACCCTGCGGACCATTTTGGAACATGATACGATAGGCATCAACAATATTCAGCACCGGTCTCTTTTCCCATGTACAGATATCGGCAATACATTGTTGCAAATCATTCTGGTGGAAATAACGTCTGTCCCATACAATTCCCATGTAATTCTTCATGGCACAGGTCATTTTTGCTCCACCATGATTTTTCAATACAGGTACATTGATCCACACATCCGCTTCGATCAGTGCTTCATGAATCTTGGCTGATTTCAGTTTTACTCCATTAGGAATGCTTACCTCTTTGAAGTATTTTTCATCGTTGGCAGGCATGATAATACCTCCTGCTTCTTTTACAGCCTTTTCAATGCCGCTTGTCTCGTAACACTTCTGCCAGTTGTCGCAAGTGTGGTCGAATACAGTTACTTTTTCAGCTCCGGCATCAAGGCATTTTTTGACAAGAGCTTTTACCAGCTTAGGATTCGTGTTACCGGCCATTTCCGGGGACCGGTCCCATCCGATGTTAGGTTTGATGACAACCTTTTGACCTTTCTTGATGTATTTGCTGATGCCACCAAGTTCGTTTAATGCTTTGTCGAGCATGACTTCTGGTTCTCCACCCATAACAGCTACCATATCTGGTACTTGTTCTACAACCATTGAATTGGAAGATAAGGCTGCACCTAATTTATCAAAGTTTAGAGTTAATGCAGCTCCAGCCATTACACTGGTCTTAATAAAATCACGACGTTTCATATCTTAAGTGAATTTGTTGATTAATTCATATTCCTCTCCACAAATTTATATGATTTTGGAAATATTCTACTATCTTTGAAACAAAATAAGATAATTTATGATTTTAAAGTGCCCTATATCAATTCCGGCATTCCTTTCTGCTTTGAAACAAGAGGAAGGTAAGATTTTCTTTGATCTTGTCTTAACTGATTTGTTGTGGGAACATGGTGTGTTGGAGCCTGAACCGTTTGGCTTGCAACTTGTCCGCAAAGCCATTGGTGGCTATGAACAGAAACTGCTAGCTCCGATGGTTTCCAGCAAGGTGAATATGCCCTTTTTCCGGGAGAACCAATTGCGCCTGATTGGTCCGGAACTGATCCCTTTTGCCTGTTCATTGTTTGAAGAAACAACTACATATGTGCCATCCGAGAATACGTTGTGGCTCTATCTGGATTCGGAAGATCTGATAGATTGGTGTTTAGGTGAGAACTTATCGCTGGTGCGCTGTAAGTACAGCGAGAGTGAATGGACAGCGAGTCTCATATCACAGCTGAAACAGGAATATGACAAGATATTTTTCGATGACGAACATACTGGCTTTTTGCCAGGCTCTCATTTTGTCTCTGTATTATATAGAGCTTTATTTGAAGGTCGGCCTGATTTGGAACAGGGAAATAAGGAATGGCGGATCACAACGCTTGTTGCTCCTGCCGATGCCGATTATGCTTGGAACGGAACAAGCCTGAAACCTTATAAAACCGTACAAATACCTGTCGATTTTGTCCGTCAGATAGAGATGTATCCAGATTATCGGAATGATCCGGCCCTATATACAGCTCTAATCGGTGCATTGAAGAAAGTGGGCCTGACACCGGAATCGTTATTGATCGGACTGATGGAATGAAGGTATAGAAATTGAAATATATAGCAAGTTAATAGAAATATGATTACATTATCAAATCAACAACTGACAATTCAGGTTTCGCCAGCGGGTGCGGAACTTTGTAGTATCCGGGGAAAGCAGTCCTGCACAGAATATTTATGGCAGGCAGATCCGGCTTTCTGGAAACGTCATTCGCCAGTTTTATTCCCAATTGTAGGCAGCGTATGGGAAAATAAGTACCGTTTGGACGGAAAGGAATATACCTTATCTCAGCATGGGTTTGCACGAGATATGGAGTTTTCTCTGATCGAACAGACTGAAACCGAAGTCTGGTTCCAGCTGAAGAGCGATGAAGAGACCTTGAAAAAGTATCCTTTCCCATTTGTCTTGGAAATTGGTTATCGGCTGGAGCAACAGCAAGTGCAGGTGATGTGGCGGGTAAAGAATCCGTCCGAACATGAGATGTACTTTCAGATTGGTGCTCATCCAGCGTTCTATTATCCAGATTTTACCCCTGAGACAGTCGAACGTGGTTATTTTGCTTTCGACAAGACGAAGGACTTGTCGTGTATTCTAATCTCTGAAAAAGGATGTGTTGCGCCGGATAAGTATCCTTTGCCACTGCAAGAGGGTTTGCTTCCGCTGGACATTCATACATTTGATAAAGATGCTTTAATTCTGGAAGACCGCCAGATTAGCCGAGTTACGTTGCTCGATAAGCAGAAGAATCCGCATCTCTCACTGGAATTTGAAGCACCGGTAGTCGGGCTGTGGTCACCTCCTTCCAAAAATGCACCGTTTGTCTGTATAGAACCTTGGTACGGACGCTGTGACCGGGCTCATTATGCAGGTGAATACAGCCAAAAAGATTGGATACAGCATCTGGCTGGTGGTGATATATTCGAGGCGTATTATATGATAACCTTACATAAAGAGGGCTGATATGGAAAGAACATTCAAAGTTATCTTAAAACCTCTACAGCGTTTTGCCATTCAAAAGCCCAATGCCAGTGTGCTTTTGTTTTTAGCAACAATTCTGGCTATGATTTTAGCGAATAGTCCGCTACAAGACCGGTATCATCATTTCCTGCAATTTCCGGTCAAGCTGATCTTTGGTGATTTTAGTATTTTTGCTCATCATGGCGAACCGCTTTCCATGTTGGCATTTGTCAATGATGCATTAATGGCTGTATTCTTCTTTACCATTGGACTGGAGATCAAGCAGGAAGTACTGGTGGGCGAGTTGCAGTCATTCCGAAAAGCTTTGTTACCCATTGTGGCAGCCATTGGAGGAATGGTTATTCCTGTATTATTCTATTTCTTAATTTGTCATGATGGTCCGGAAGCTAACGGAGCGGCAATTCCGATGGCGACTGATATTGCCTTTGCTTTGGCTGTGCTTGGTTTGTTGGGTAAGCGAGTACCGCTCACCATGCGTATCTTTTTAACAGCACTGGCTGTTGTTGATGATATTGGTGGTATTATTATCATTGCTTTATTTTATAGCGGACATGTTTCATTACAGCCATTGTTGATATCAGCTCTTCTGCTGCTGGTTTTGTATTTGGGCGGAAAGATGAAGATCTATAATCAGTTATTTTATTATGCCTTGGGCTTTTGTGTTTGGATGTTATTTATGGAGTCAGGAATTCATCCTACGATAGCAGGCGTACTGGTAGCTTTTACTGTTCCGGCAAAGCCTAAAATAGAACTGGAGCGTTTCACAAACGATATGACTGAATATCTTTCGATGCTCGACTCGAATGATGTAAAGAGTTGTAACCGAGCTTCTGTTTTGACGTCACATCAGATTCGGGTATTGAACAATATTCATATGTGTACCGATCATTCCATCAGTCCGCTGCAAGCCATAGCTCATCGCTTGCATCCGTGGGTAAACAACCTGATCTTACCGTTATTTGCCTTTGTAAATGCGGGTGTTACATTTGGAGATATTCGTCCGGAGTCTCTGTTGCATGTGCCATTAGCGATTGTACTCGGACTGATTGCTGGTAAGTCATTGGGTATTTTCAGCTTTTCATATCTGTTTATCCGTAGTGGCATTATTCCAAAGCCACAAGGCTTTAGTAAACGGACTTTGTTTGCTGTTTCCATGCTTGGTGGTATAGGATTTACGGTGGCTTTGTTTATTGCGAATCTCTCGTTTGATACTACTACTGACATGGGAATTGATTTATTAAATCAGGCTAAATTGGGCGTTTTTGTTGGCTCTTTCTTATCTGGTTTAACTGGTTATCTGTTGCTGCGTTTAGTTCTGCCAAAAGAGAAATAACGTATAACAATATCTGTTGGTGAGATTTATAGTATAAAGGTTGTGCATATTCTGATATTTTGTAGTTAGGAGAGAATAAACTTCTAATAAATATTTATGCACAACCTATAATATTCTATTTTCGCATAGATTCCTTATATAGGGAAAAGTGATTATAAAAAGAAAGAGCCTCTCGGAAAATTAACCGAAAAGCTCTTATGCACGGAACGAGAGGCTCGAACTCCCGACACCTGGTTTTGGAGACCAGTGCTCTACCAACTGAGCTAGTTCCGTATTGCGAGTGCAAAGGTACGCATTATTTTGAATATTCCAAATTCTTGAGAAGAAAAATCCAAAAAAAGTTTCATTTATATAATGACTGGAATAAATAAATATCCAAATGAACTTCGTATCTTTGTGAGTGCAGACGAATAATAGAAGTTCTTATTGAATAGTATATGAAAAAGATGTGGATGACGACAGCATGTTTGCTGTTAACAACAATGGTAATGGGGCAAGTGTCGGAGCTTTCGCCGACACCTCAATCATGTGTTGTTGGAAAAGGGACATATCCGAAACCAAGTATTTTCCTTTTTAAGGGATTGAATGAAACAGATACGGTTAATCAACGGATAGCAAAGAATTTACTTCCGGTACAGGGAAAAGAGGGAAAGTACTGGAAACTGGTTATAGGTGAAGCTGATGACCGGTCTGTCCGTTCTGTTCGGAAAAAGGTTCCTCAACAAAGTGAAGGTTATTATCTTAGGGTTAGAGATCATGAGATAATTATTGCCGGTCGAGATGAACGTGGAACATTTTACGGATTGCAGACATTGAAACAGCTTTTGCGGGAATCGACGATGCAAGAGCTGGAAATTACAGATTATCCGGATGTGCCTTTCCGTGGAATAGTGGAAGGCTATTACGGGAAACCCATGGATTTCGAAACGCATTTGCGGATGTTTGGTTATTATGGGGCGAACAAGATGAACATCTATTTATATGGACCGAAAGATGATCCGTATCACAGTTCGCCGCATTGGCGGCAGCCTTATCCGGAAAAGGAAGCACAGGAAATACGGGAAATGGCTCGTGTGGCGCGCAACAACGGACTGGATTTCGTATGGGCCATTCATCCGGGAAAGGATATTCGCTGGAATCAGGCCGACCGTGATTCGGTGATTCTGAAGTTCGAGTCGATGTATCAGCTGGGAGTCCGGGCATTTGCCGTCTTCTTTGATGATATCAGCGGCGAAGGAGCCAAGGCCGATAAACAGGTGGAGCTGCTGAATTATATCAATGAGCATTTTATCCATCAGAAACCGGATGTGAAGCCGTTGATCATGTGTCCGACGGAATATAACCGGGAATGGACCGATCCGAAGAATCAGTATCTTGAAACGCTGGGATCGAAACTAAATCCGGACATTGCGATTATGTGGACGGGTAATTCGGTGATCTGCAATATCCAGCAGGAAGATATGGACTGGATCAATGAGCGGATCAAGCGGAAAGCTTTTATCTGGTGGAATTATCCGGTGAACGATTACGTTATGGATCATCTGCTGCTTGGTCCGGTTTACGGAAACAGCCTGCATATTGCCGACAAGATGTCGGGCTTTGTCTCCAACCCGATGGAGCATGCCGAGGCATCGAAAGTAGCCGTTTTCGGTATTGCTGATTATTGCTGGAACATGGAAGCATTCGACGGTGAAAAGTCGTGGAATCTGGTGTTGAAAGAGCTGATGCCAACGGATGCCGATGCTTTCAAGCTCTTTGCTGAACACAATGCCGATCCGGGTACGAACGTGCATCATTTCGAAAGAGATGAATCTGTACGGATAAAACCTGTTCTGGATGAGTTTTTACAGCAGATCCTTCAGAATGCGGCTACTTTTAAAGAAGACGAAGTGCGCACTGAGTTCGAGAATATCGTGTATGCCGCAGATCTTTTGATGGCGAATGAAGATAATCCGTACCTGACGGCCGAGATCGATCCTTGGTTCCATCAGTTTAAGACACTGGGAGAAATGGGTATCGAGGTCATGAACCTGTATAAAGCCTGGCAGGAACAATATCAGGAAGCCTTTCTGAAGAGCTATCGTCATTTGCGGGCCTTGCAGCATGCGTGGTATAAATATGATATGACCATGAACCAGGAAGTACAGCAACCGGGCATCAAGACCGGATCAAAGGTGCTGAAGCCGTTTATTGATAAATTGTTTACGCACTTGACGGATGAATACAACCACCGCTTCCAGGCAGAGTTGCCAACTACGTTGAACTACTCGGCTTATAAGTTGGAAAGTAATGTTGAGCAGCTTAAAAACCTGCCGGTATTTCTACGAAACAAGACGAAAATAACAGTTTCTCCGCTGAATGAAGTCTTGAAGTGGCAGGACGGCGGACAGCTGACGTTAGCACTGGGCGGAACCGTTCCGGCTACTGAATTGCGTCTGGACTTGGGCGACAAACAATTGGATTGGATCAAAGTGGAAATACAACAGGCAGATGGCAACTGGACAGAAGTGCAACTGGCCAATTTGTGGGAATCTGTTTACCGTGTAAAACTGGAAGGAAAGGAAGTGACTGCTTTCCGCCTGACCAATCGGGCAGGGCAGTCAAAAGAATGCCGGTTGAAGACGTTGTATTTGCAGCAGGCAGCAGCCAAAACTGCCGATAAGAAATAGGAGAGACGATTGCAATTCTTTCTGTGGTTAAGGCATAAAAAGAGCCACGGCTTTTCGGAAATGATTCCTTCCGACAGCCGTGGCTCTTCTTGTTCTGTTCTTTATCGTTTCGGAATATCGACAGATGTTTCCTGTTCTCCCAACAAATGGTTAGAGAAATAATCTACCATTCGCCAGTAGAAGTATTCATCCATATCGCCAAAGCCGTGGCGCTGTTGCGGTAACAGCAACATGTCAAAGCGTTTTCCGGCGCGGATCAATGCATCTACCACACGCAACGTATTGCCCGGATGGACATTGTTGTCAATATCTCCGTGTACCAGCATCAGATGACCTTTCAGCTGATGGGCAATCTCTTCGTTCGTCTTGATGTTGTAGATGAAAGTTGTATCACCTTTTTCGGTAATCTCTTCTTTCACGCCATGATGTGTCTCACTCCACCAGCGGTTGTAGATACGGTTGTCGTGGTTTCCTGCACACGAAACGGCTACCTTGAAGAAATCCGGATATTGCAGGATCGCAGCCGTTGACATGAATCCGCCTCCCGAATGCCCATGAATACCTACGCGGTTGATATCGATGAACGAGTAGCGGTTGGCCAGTTGCTCGATAGCGGCTTTCTGGTCGGCCAATCCGTAATCGCGCAGATTGCCGTAACCATAATTATGATACCACTTCGAACGGCTTGGGTGTCCGCCTCGGTTACCTACGGTGATAACGATGAAGCCGGCTTGTGCCAAACGATCGGTCCGGACGCTCATACGTGTAAACGGATAAACGGTAGCTTCTACCTGCGGACCCGGATACACATAATCAATCACTGGATAAACCATGGTGGAATCAAAGTCGAATGGCTTATACATAACACCGTATAAGTCGGTTACACCATCGGCAGCCTTCACCTGGAACGGTTCCGGGAACTGATATCCGGCAGCAAACAGCTGAGAGAAGTCACTTTCTTCGAGCGACATGATCGTTTTACCTGTATTATCTACCAGATCCGTCTTCGGAACGGTATTGACGCGCGAATAATTGTTCACCACAAACTGAGCCTGGTCGTCCATCGCTACTGTATGGAAGAAATTCCCTTTGGTAACCAACTGCACACCCGAACCATCCAGATTAGCCCGGTAAAGATGCTCGTAATACGGATTTTCACCTTCTTCTTTTCCGTTAGCCAGAAAGTAAACTACCCGGCGGCTTTCGTCCACTTTCACAATCTGGTCCACATGCCACGGACCGGAAGTAATGCGGTTCTTCAGGTTTCCTTCGCCATCATACAGATACAAATGTGCCCAACCGTCACGTTCGCTCCAATGAATCAGTTCTTTCCCGTTTTGGATGGTTGCCAGCGGACGCACTTCCTGATAAGTATTCATCCGTTCTTCTATCAGCGGACGAATAGTATCTTGTCCGATGGTATAAGAACAAATGTCAATGCGATGCAAGTCGCGGCTGGAGCGTGTCAGGTAAAAATGATTGCTGTCGCCTAACCATTCTACCGGGACTTCGTGCATATCGCGCTGTTTCTGCAAGCGTGGCTTGCGGACCAGATTGATTGTCTGGTTCTTATAAGCCGAAGTCTTGATTTCCTTATACGTATTGTTCTGCATATCGAACAGATATAAGTGTTCTTCGGGAGCTTCTTTCTCGCCTGGCATCTGGTATTTGTAGGATTCCAAAGTCGGTCGGGGAGAAGCCATTGAATTAATCACCCACAAGTCTTTTACCTTTCTTTCGTCTGTTGCCGTCACAGCAAAGTAACGGGAATCAGGTGACCAAACAATTCCATAGACACGTTTCCGTTTGCCGTTGCAAAGCGTATCCGTATTCAGCAGACTGTAAGGCTGACCAAAGCCGAAATCCTTTTCGCCGAAAGTTGTCAGCTGGACATCTACGACGGTACTGTCTTTTTCGTTCTCTTTCAGCTTTTCGTAATCGGCCCTTGACATACGATACAGGTTCAAGTCCTTGGTATAGACAACCGTTTGGCCATCCGGAGAAAAAGAAGCCCATTCCGGATACTTCGTGTCTTCCTTTTTGTCTTCCAGCCAAGTCAGCTTTTGTGTCGGATAATCGTAGGAGAAATAAAATACCTGCTTCTTGTTCTTCTTCTTGTCGGTCGTATCTTTAGGAGCATCTTTGGTAGAAGTGATTTGGAACGTAAAAGTACGTCCGTCGGGTTGTGCTTCCAGTTTCTGGATCGGCAATTGCTGGGCTGTAAACGGATCTTTAACGATCTCAGTCAGCTGAGCCGCTATTTTGTCCTGGTCAAACAACGTCTTTTTAGTCCGTGCTGCCGGATCAACAACATACCATACATTGCCTTTGCTTGTTTTGTATTCATACCAGAAACAATTTCCCTGTTGGAACCAGTGCGGATCAACAGTTGTCGAGAACAACATCTTGGAAAGTTTGTCTTTGGTAAATTTCTCAGCCTGCACGTAACCCGGAAGGCGATCGTAAGTCTGAGCCTGTAAATGTGGAACAAGCATAAAGCCTGCACAACACAGCAAAGTAAATAGTTTTCGATTCATTTTCTTTCTGATGTTAGATAATTTCAATATCGTATTCAAATACTACTATTATGTTTTCCATAATAATAGTGTTACGTCAGAAATAACAGAATTTTATAGCTGGCGTAACAGAAAAGTTACGGCATCCGTAATCGTTAGGTACGGATGCCGTAATAAGAATATTCCTTCATGTAAGCCTTGTCTTATACCAAGAATGTACCTACCAGAGCCAAGATAGCATAGAATTCTGGAAGTGCGGCATAAATCATGGTGTTAGTCTGAACATCATGACCCTGAGCCATACCCGTGATACCATTAGCACAAAGCTGTCCCTGACGAACGGCAGAAATTAAGAATACCAGACCTACGCTAATACCCATACCGAACTTTAACAGCGCATTTTCAGCTGTGATTTCACCAGCCGTCATAAAGGCAACAAAACCATACAAACCCTGAGAAGCAGGCATGGCTGAAAGAATCATATAGCCTGCTGATTTAGAAGGATCTTTCTTCAATGCACCTTCTGCTGCATTTGCTGCGATTGTTGTACCATAGCAGCTTCCGATACCTGCCAGGGCCAGCATTAAGCCTAAGCCCAGATAGCCTAATAATAATGTTACATCCATAATGATTATAAAATTAAATTGTTATTAAATCTTTGTTTATTCTTTGTCGTGAACGGAAGAGAAAGGTTTGTAAGCTGAACCTTTTCCTTCATAACCTGAATTTTTGAAATATTCTACAAATGTAAGACGGATTGAGTGAACATAACCGCTCAAGCAAGAAAGAGCAATGTTCAGTCCGTGTCCGAATACGAAGATTAAACCGAAGCAGATCCAGCCGGGAATGCCCCAAAGGACATCTGCCATGCTGTCGTGCAACTGCAGTCCCAAGTTATTGAATACGCCGCCCAACATACCGCCGGCCAAGCCTAAGGCATACAATCGGAGGTATGACAGTAAGTCGCCCATCAAGCCGGTAGCCATGTTGTACGTATCCCACAAACCTGCTCCTACGTTGATGAAGACATTACGACGGATATTATTCAACAGATAAATACCAATAGCCGAAATGGCTGAGATAACGATAAAGGCCGTCTTGAAAGCATCCATGGTGATAACGCCCAGGTAGTTCAATGTTCCAATGGTTACAGAACCACCAACGAACAGAAGCCATCCCCAAGCAGAGAGTGCATTCTTGAATCCGTAACGGGCCGTCGCACAAACCGCCTTGACAACCATGGCAAAGCAGATGTGGAACATACCGACCATCAGGGCAAAGATCATCGTCTTGTCATAACCGGTGTCACCATATTTGCCTGTAATCATGACATTCTTTATCCATTCCGGAAGATCCAGCTTTACTAGTTCAACACCGAAGAAGGTTCCAACCAAAGCACCGACAATGGTCGTTGCAGCTCCTAATGTGATAAGCAGGTTCATGATTCCCTGCATGGACTGACCGACTTTCTTCTTCAGATAGAAGCCTAATGCTACCAATAACAAACCATATCCGGCGTCACCTACACAAAGTCCGAAGAACAAAGCATAGAAAGGTGCCAGCATCGGCGTTGGATCAAATTCTCCATAATCAGGCAGACCGTACATTTTAGTCAGCACTTCAAAGAGATGAGTGACAAAATTGTTCTTCAGCTTGATAGGAGCGTTGTCTTCTTTTTCGGCCGGACGTATTTCATAATAGATACCATTCGCCTCCAGCATATTTCGGACTTCTTCTGTATTGTCAACCGGAACCCAGCCTTCCAATAGAACTACTGAACCGTCAGCCATCTTCTCACCGCCTAATTTGACTTCAAGCAGTTCGATATCGCCTTGCAACTGGTCGATAGCAGCTTCGACTACCGGCAAATGAGCCACACAGAAGCGGGTCAGTTGTCTTTTGGCCTCCTCCAGGTCTTTATTCAGTTCTTGCTGCTGGTTGATCAGCTCAGACAACTTGTGCTTAGGTAACCGGACAGCTTCTGCCTCCAGTTCAACGGGAGCCGGATTGACAGTAATGAAATAACACTGTCCGCCTTTTCGGGTGATTACTTGTGCATGATATTCGTCTTGCCACTTCTCGTCGAAACTCTTGTCCGGACAATTGAAGAATTGGATGATCCAGCCGTTATCATTCAGCTTGTCGATAAGATTCCAGTCAAATTCACCCCAGACTTCCAGTTGGGCGATTTCCCTTTCCAGAGCTGGGATTTGCTGTGTCAGCAGTTGTATGCTCTGCTGTTTGTCGTTATAGCCTTCCAGTGTCTCTTCGATAGATTCCTGAGCTGCCGTTACTTTTTTATCCTGTTCATCAGCCTGGTGGGCCCATGAAGTCATTTCTTTCTGCAAAGTCTTGTACGAAGTATGCTTCTGCAAGAGCTTCTGGAGTGATTCATCCACTTCGCCGCTCTGGCAGATTTCTACATGTACAACACCCAATGCACGGAGCTTTTCCAGGAAGGCTTCGTATTCCTTATGATAAATCAGGAATGTAAGTTTGTTCATTTTTACAATCATACGCCAACCTCCTCTTCTTTAGCTTTCCGTTTTTCCTGGTTCGCCCGCATAATCTTCTGTGAAGACTTTGACAGACTTTCCTCATCTTCCATAAAGCGTTTCACTTTTCGGATAGCATCTTTATATCCCGGAATCTGAACTTTCTCAAACAGGTTTACCTTTTGAGTTGTTTTCTTCCTGGCATGCTCCAATAACTCCAGCTTCATTCCAGAGAATTCGGCTTCAATCCCTGTGCGGGCCAGCTTCTTGAGCAACCCGATGCCATCAGTAAACCAAGCCGGAGTATTAAACAGGCTGTAACGGCCTATTTCAAACTCTATCTCATCCAGAACCGGAACGATCACACCGGCAATCTTCTTGGTGGAAAGCGAAACATCCTTAACCGCTATCAGCGCCGGATTGAACTCATTCCACAAGGCTACCATGTTTTCGTAGCTCTGGATTTCCTGTTCAAGCTGAAGTTCCAATTGATTCACTTCGTCTTTGGTGCGCTTCACTTCGATACGCAGCGCACTTTCCTTGCTTTTGATGGTAGGAAGCGAGCGTTCACGCATCTTCAGCTGCTTTTCCAATTGCTGAAGTGATGTTTTGTTATATTGAAACTTAATCGCCATTTTATTAATGTATAATTCGCATTTGATTTGATGTTACCTGAAGTCTGATGCTTAGATCAGATAACATAACCTCTCTTATTTCTTCCAATACTTATCAACCAACGCCTGTTTGATGTTGACTTCAGCCGGCTGGAAGTATTTTCCGAACAAGCTCCATGCTACATCCAGCATTTCGGTTGTATCCAGATTTACGTCGATAGCCAATAACTTCGATGAATAATCTTTCGCGAAGGCTAAGGCACGGTTATCATAATCGGTCAGGTCGAAACCGTTTTCCATCTTTGTCTTTGCATTGGCGGCATCTGCATACAAACGAACGGCAGCGTTCATTACCTGCGGATGATCTTCGCGCGTCTTCTTACCGGTTACCAACTGTTTCAGACGAGACAAACTACGGAACGGATCGACGATTACTTTGCCGACATCACTGTCTCGACGCAGATACAACTGTCCTTCTGTGATATAACCTGTATTATCAGGAACAGCGTGCGTGATATCACCACCCGACAACGTGGTTACGGCAATAATTGTAATAGAACCACCATCCGGGAACTGAACGGCCTTTTCATAAATCTTGGCCAAGTCTGAATACAAAGAACCCGGCATAGAATCTTTAGACGGGATCTGGTCCATACGGTTAGATACAATCGCCAAAGCATCGGCGTAGTTGGTCATATCCGTCAGCAGAACCAATACCTTTTCATGCTTTTCTACCGCGAAATATTCGGCAGCACACAAGGCCATATCCGGAATCAGAATACGCTCAACTGACGGGTCTTCGGTTGTATTGATGAAACTGACGATACGGTCCAGCGCACCCGCGTTGCTAAATGTATTCTTGAAGAACAGATAGTCGTCGTTGGTCATACCCATACCGCCCAAGATAATCTTATCTGATTGGGCACGCATAGCTACCAGCGCCATTACTTGGTTGAAAGGCTGGTCAGGGTCAGCGAAGAACGGAATCTTCTGTCCGGTAACCAAGGTGTTGTTCAAGTCGATACCGGCAATACCCGTAGCGATCAGTTCAGAAGGCTGCTTACGACGAACGGGATTTACTGACGGACCACCGATTTCCACTTCTTTGCCTTCCGGAATAGGACCACCGTCGATCGGTTCACCATAAGCATTGAAGAAGCGGCCTGCCAATTGATCGCCTACTTTTAAAGAAGGAGCTTTTCCCATGAAGACAACCTCGGCATTTGTCCGGATACCTTCCGTTCCGGAGAAAACCTGCAAGGTTACTTCATCTCCCATAATCTTTACTACCTGAGCCAGTTTTCCATCTACGGAAGCCAACTCATCGTACCCGACACCGGTTGCTTTCAGCGAACAAGTCGCCTTGGTGATCTGGGTAATCTTTGTATATATTTTCTGAAATGCTTTTGTTGCCATACTGCTATTCTTTATTACATTCTTTCTTTTAACAAAGCATCCAATTCCTGATTAAACTTCTTGAATTGTTCGCTTTCATATTCAGAGTAGTTCATCTGCTTGAAGATATTGATCATCTTCTTGAAGTAATCCATTACTTCGAGGAAGGTGTCAAACTTGAAGTCGGTACGGCAGATCGAAACTACCTTATCCAGCATAAATTCCTGACGGGGCAGCGGAGTGACTGCATCTATGGCATCGAAGGCATCTTGCTGCAAGATGACAAAGTCGATCAGTTCAGACTTCCAGAACGTAACGTGATAATCAACCGGAACACCATCATCACCCAAGATGTTAATCTGTTCGGCAATTTCCTTACCACGCAGCATACGGGTCTTGATCTCGTTTACTTTCTCTATCCAGTTCGGAGAGATATGCTTGGCAATATATTCCTGGAATTCGGGATATTCCAGATACTTGGAATAACTTTCAATCGGGTTGACAGCCGGGTAACGCTTACGGTCGGCACGTTCCTGCTCCAAGGCATAGAAACAGCGGGCTACCTTCTTTGTGTTTTCTGTAACCGGCTCTTTCAGGTTACCACCGGCCGGTGATACGGTACCGATAAAGGTGACAGAACCTGTTGAACCATTATTCAGAATAACATAACCGGCACGGGCATAGAAGTTGGCAATAATAGCAGACAAGTCCATCGGGAATGCATCCGGACCCGGCAATTCTTCCAAACGGTTAGACATTTCACGCAAAGCCTGAGCCCAACGGGAAGTAGAGTCGGCCATCAGCAGAACCTTCAATCCCATGCTGCGGTAATACTCGGCAATTGTCATGGCTGTATAAACAGAAGCTTCACGGGCGGCAACCGGCATGTTGGAGGTGTTGGCGATGATAATGGTTCTTTCCATCAGCTTTCGGCCTGTATGCGGATCGACCAGTTCTGGGAATTCAGTAAAGATTTCCACTACCTCGTTGGCACGTTCACCGCAGGCTGCGATGATCACGATATCGGCTTCTGCCTGTTTAGAGATGGCGTGCTGCAGAACGGTCTTTCCGGTACCGAACGGACCCGGGATAAAGCCTGTACCGCCTTCAACAATCGGATTGACTGTATCAATGGTACGAACACCGGTTTCCAGCAGTTTGTATGGACGGGGCTTTTCTTTGTAGCAGGTGATGGCTTTCTTTACCGGCCATTTCTGTACCATGGTTACTTTTACCTCGTTGCCTTCTGCATCAGTCAATACAGCTATCGTATCATTGATGGTATATTCTCCTTCTGCGACAACACTTTTAATGGTATATTCTCCCTTGAATGTAAAAGGAACCATGATCTTATGCGGCTGCGAGTTTTCATCTACTTCGCCCAACCAGGTTCCGGCAATGGCTTTTTCGCCGGCTTTTGCCAGTGGCTTGAAGGCCCATTTCTTATTTTCATCCAACGGGAATGTATATTCACCGCGCTTCAGGAATACACCTTGCATTTTGTCCAGGTCGTTTTGCAGACCATCGTAGTTGCGCGACAGCATACCCGGACCTAATGTTACTTCCAGCATGTGTCCCTGGAATTCGGCGCTATCGCCTACACGCATACCACGTGTACTTTCGAATACCTGCACAAAGGCATTCTTACCTATTACCTTGATAACTTCGGCCATCAGCTTGACGCCCCCGACCGAAATGTAACAGATTTCATTCTGAGAAACCGGTCCGTCCACCTCTACGGTCACCAAGTTCGAAACGATTCCTCTTACAATTCCTTTCGTTGCCATAATTATTTTTCGTTATTTCTTTTAAATTCTTCCAAGGCATTCTCGCCGCCTTTTTTCATTGCTCCTACAATTTCGCGGAATGTCTTTTCGCCGGTTTCTTTATCAAGACTAACCCAGCGTTCAATCATTTCCAGTTTGAGCATGTAGGCGAAGACACTTTCGATATCGAACGTCTTGAAGAAGGTCTGTTCTTCCAGCCAGTTCCACTTCAGCGTATCTATCTTCTTTTCCCGGAGCATCAGATCAGATTCTTCTGCTATGTGCTGTAGGGCCGGCAGATATTCAATATCGTCTCCTAAGCCAAAGTCCCGGGCATTCGATGTGCGCAATGCTTCAGCCACGTTGTTGTTTCCTACGATATATTGGGATTTGTCTAATCCGTGTTTACGGCAGGTGATGGCGGTTAACATATTATTAATGTTAAGGTTCAACTCAAACCAGTCTGAGACGAACTGATTCCCGCATTTCATGGCATAAGCATAATATAAAGCAGCAAGGCGGTCTTCCCACGAAATGGTGGCTACGTCGCCTTTTGCTTCACTCTCTAAATACATACGGAAGAAGTCGGTGAAATAAGGAGGAATACGATTGTTTTTCGGAATCGCTTCTTCTTCTTTCAGGGCCTGATACAAGGCGTGAGATTCATCGTATGTAATGCTCCCTCGCGGATCCATGTCCTGATCCGGATTCTTCAACTGACTGATCAGGTTCTTGTTGTCAAATTTCAGGAAGAACAGATCAATCAGCTTTTTATCTTTACGCGTCAGTATATCGCTTAATTCATTCCTGAAATCAGCAACCGAGTAGGTGAGCCTGCTATCGTCGAGCGTAATGTCAGGGAGACCTGCTATTAAGCAATAATATTTACTCATTGCACTGATTTGTTAGAAAAGAGCTTCAACCAGCTGTGGGCGTAAGAACTCTTTGAAAAATTCAACAAACTCGTCTTCGCCAAACGATACTTTATAAGAACCATCGGCCGGCATAATTGAAAAAGAGGTTTTCTTGCCGCTAACCTGCTCGATAGTTACGCCTTTATTCAATAAGTCTTTGGCATTGGATAGAAAATATTTCTTTAAAGCCTCTGCATCAGCCGACTGGATCACCAGATTTTCCTGGCTGGGCCAGCTTTTGACTAATTCGAGAATAACTTTCTGCATGAATGCAGGATCTGCCGCTACAGCCTTTACGTTTTCACTTACGACTTTACCTGTGATCAGGTTCGTTACTTCACTTTTTAAAGCTTCAACAGATTGGGCAGCAAACAGTTTCAACTCTGCTTCCGTGTTTTTCTTCAGCTCGTTAGCTTGTTTTTCAGCACTGGCTACAATTTCTTTTGCTTTCGCTTCAGCTTCTTCTATCAGAACTTTTTTACGAGCTTCGGCTTCCGCAATGATACGAGCAGCTTCCTCGTTACCTTTCTCTACGCCTTCCTGGTAGATTTTTTCGGTTAATTCTTGAATTTTTGTATCCATGTTCCTTTTATATAATTTATGTACATTACAAATTCGTTACTTGTATGGTCCAAAGTTAGTATTTTTTTGAAACTCCAATTACTTTTTAATAGTAAAATCGACCGCAAAAAAAGATTTTATTTTGCCTGGTCTGTTTCATCCTGACTTTGTCCCGATTATTTAACTGCAAAACTGAATAAATTGTTTGAAACTATGTTTGTCAAAAGCGCTCATATCTTGTCCGGTTGGGTACAATTCAACATTTCTTGTTGCTTCCTGGAAATATCATTTGTTTTTACCGGATAAAAAATACAGAAGATAGGAGAAATTCTTTAATCCACGGCGTGGATTACTTAGTTCACGTCGGGAATTACTTAGTTCACGCCGTGGATTAAGTAGTTCACGCCGTGAACCAAAGAATTCCCGGTCGGATTTGCTGTTTTAAGTCGGCTGAAACGTAAAAATAGAATAAGGTAAAAGAAGTTTTGTGTCCTGCGATTTTTGCGTTCGAATATTCTTTTCATGCGGAGGAAAATTATAACTTTGTAAAGTGATCAATGGTTACGGAATATGGAAATTCAATTACCTCTCAATATACATAACGAAAAACCGGTTATTTCGACTAATTCATTAGTCATTATTGGTACGAATGGGGCAGGAAAGTCTTCTTTTGGCCGGGATTTGCTGACGCGATATGCCGGGCGTGCACTGAAGATTTCCGGGTTGCATGCTTTATTTATCACCGGGCAGCCGGACGAACATACTTCGTCGGATGAATGGATGCAGCTGCAAACCTTAATTAAGGAACGGTTGCTGCTCCCGCGGGTAACAGAATATGAGAAAATGATTCTCCGTCTGCAACGCGAAGAGTTTGAAGCGGCCGTAAATTATAAGGAGGCTTGCAAGCTGAATGCCGGACTGGAGCCGCCGAGGACCAAGATCGACGTTATTCAGGAGATTTGGGAACAGATGTTTCCGCATAACCGGCTGATCCGGAAGTCCGGTTTTATCGAACTGACCTCGGCCGAGCGTACTTCTCATTCATATACTGCCGGGCGGATGAGTGACAGTGAGAAGCTGGTCTTTTACCTGATAGCGGCCGGACTGTATGCGCCTGACCAGTCTATGCTGGTAATTGAAGAGCCGGAAACATTGTTGCACGATTCGATCAAGAATGTTTTATGGGATAAGATAGAAGAACTGAGGCCCGACTGTACATTTGTCTATCTGACACATGATATTGATTTTGCCTTGGCAAGGCGTTCTTGTAAGCGATTATGGATCCGTTCGTATGATGCAGATCATCAGATTTGGGACTATGAGCTGATCGAAAATAACAAAAGTCTGCCGGAAGAGCTTTACATGGAAGTGCTGGGCAGTCGTAAACCGATTCTTTTTATCGAAGGAACCGACAATAACAGCATCGACAACCGGTTGTATTCGCTGGTTTTCCCTGATTATATGGTGAAGCCGATGGGCGGATGCCAGAAAGTAATTGAAACGACCAAGGCATTCAGTCAGTTAAAAGACTTTCACATGCTGGAAAGTATGGGTATCGTTGACCGGGACCGTCGGACGGAAGGGGAAATACGTTACCTGAATGAACAGCATATCTTTGTTCCCAACGTGGCTGAAGTAGAGAATTTACTGATGCTCGAAGATGTGATCAAATCGGTTGCCGGTAGGCTGATGAAGAATCCGGATGAAATATTCAGCCAGGTAAAAGAGAATGTGATCCAGCTGTTTAATAAAGATCTGGAAGACCAGGTGATTCTACATGCCAAACATCAGGTAAAAAAGAAACTGGAGATGGCGTTGAACTGCAAAATCCACTCTTTTGAGCAGTTGAATGATCAGGTGGAAGAGATCCATGAACGCATCCGGGTAGATGAAATATATAATCATATTAAAAGCGCGTTTCAGCAATATATCCAGACAGCCGATTACAATAGCATTTTACGGGTATATAATCAGAAAGGCATGTTGCCGCAAAGCCGGGTTTGCCAACTCTGTGGAATCAGTACAAAGGAGCATTATTTAGACTTTGTTCTTTCCATCTTGCGCGAAAACAAGGCAGATGCTGGCGTTATCCGTCAGGCGATAAAAGCATCGTTGGGCATGTAAAAGTTCGCTAAAAGGCCAATTATGTCCGTAAAAAACCGTTTCTTTGTGCTATTATAAATTAGGAGAAATTTATGCGTACACCAACTTTACAATATTTGTACTTGCAGAAACCGATCACGATGATCATTTTTATCTGTTTGATTTCTGTATTACCTTGGTTAGGATTAAGCGAATTAGGCAGTATGGCCAATTCATCGGATGCGGCGGTTGCCAAAGCGATGCTGGAATCTGGTGAATGGGTACTTCCGAAAATGCCTACCGGTGAAATCAGTTATGATCATCCGATGCTGCATTGGCTGATCGTTCTTTTCTCGAGCTGGCAAGGATATGTGTCGAAATTCACCTTGCAATTACCGGGAGCCCTGGCTTTTATCGTCATGATGACTTGCACCTTGATCTTCTTTGGGCGGCGGGTCAAATTCCATGAAGCTTTTATCTCTACCTTATTCCTGATTACCTGCGCCGGTATGCAGAATCTCTCGGCCGCCAGTTCCGGTGATTTGCTGTTTGCCACGTTTATCTTTGTCGCATTGACGCAGCTGTACCGTTGGGAAGAGAATTACGAGTTGAAAGGTATTCCGGTAGAGATATCGGCGTTGTTAAGCGGTGCCATTTTGACCAAAGGGCTGATGGGTATGATTCTTCCGGTAGTGACTTTTACCATTTATTTATTGGTGACACGTAAACATGCTGTTTTCTTCTCGCTGAAAGCCATGTTTTACGTTGCCATTTCATCCTTGTTCCTGCCAGCGCTCTGGTATGTCAGCATCTGGAAGCAGGGTGGTATGGATCTGCTGCTGGATGTAATGAAAGATGAATTCAGTTATTTCTGGGGATTGCAGTCTCATACCCATAATTTCTTTTATATCATTCCATTATTGGCATTGGGCTTCTTGCCCTGGATTGTCTTTTTCTTTTTCTCCTTGTTCGGGGTGAAAATGGAAAAGAAAAAGATTGATTGTACGGGCGTTAAATTATTCAGTCTGATTTCCATGATTGTGCTGCTGATTGCCTACGCCTTGATGCCGGTGAAAAGGGCCAGCTATCTGTTACCGGTTTATCCGTTCATTACGATATTTTTAGCCCAGTATGCGATTTATATTACCGAATACCGGATGTGGTGTACCCGGTTGTTTGCGAGTTTCCTGGCTACTGCCGTACTGATAGGTCTGGTATTGCTTTTCATTCCGACACCTTGGAGTCCGTTGCCTGTCGTTCCGATCGATTTGAGGATTGGGGCATTGATTGCTTTGACTGTTATTATGCTGATCACGGTTTATTATCAGCTGTTCAAGAAAATCAATATTAAGATATTATATGCGTCCATAGCGTTGACATTTGCCGTCAATATGCTGGTAAATGCCATTGGCATGTTTTGAAGCGGATAAATATTAAGGTATAAACAATATATATAAGAATAGATATGGAAAATCGAATTTGTAATTTGTTTAAGATAAAATATCCTGTTGTCCAGGGAGGAATGGTCTGGTGTAGTGGCTGGCGACTGGCTTCTGCCGTTAGTAATGCCGGTGGATTGGGTTTATTGGGTGCCGGCTCGATGCATCCGGAGGTTTTGCAGGAACATATCCGGAAATGCCAGGCTGCTACAGATAAGCCTTTTGGGGTGAATGTGCCGCTGATGTATCCGGAAATCGAGAAGATCATGCAGATGCTTGTAGACGAGGGTGTGAAGATTGTCTTTACTTCGGCCGGAAACCCAAAGACTTGGACAAAGTTCCTGAAGGAACATGGAATGACAGTCGTTCATGTGGTCAGCAGTTCTAAATTCGCCGGTAAGTGCGAAGAGGCTGGAGTAGATGCCGTAGTAGCTGAAGGCTTTGAGGCCGGTGGTCATAACGGAAGGGAAGAAACGACAACCATGTGCCTGATTCCGCATGTACGGCGGAAAACAAATCTGCCTTTGATGGCTGCCGGTGGTATCGGAACGGGAGCTGGGATGTTGGCTGCCTTTGCTTTGGGTGCGGAAGGTGTGCAGATCGGAACGCGGTTTGCCCTGACAACCGAAAGCTCTGCCCACGAAGCCTTCAAGCAATTGTGCCTGTCACTGAATGAAGGTGATACCAAACTCCTGCTGAAAAAGGTTTCTCCGACGCGATTGGTGAAAGGCGCATTTACAACTGCCGTAGAAGAAGCTGAAGCTCGTGGAGCCAATGTAGAAGAATTACGGGAATTGCTGGGCAAAGGCCGTGCCAAGAAAGGTATCTTTGAAGGAAATCTGGAAGAAGGAGAGCTTGAAATAGGACAGATAGCATCTCTTTTCCGGGAAGAAGTATCCGTGGCGGATGTCATGAAAGAAATCATCTCTGATTTCGAAAAGGGAGTAGAACAGATCAGAAACTTATCTTCATTTTAATACGATGTCGGTTCAATCATATATAGAAAGCAATCAGGATCGGTTCTTGGATGAATTATTTTCCTTAATCCGGATTCCGTCAATCAGTGCGAAACAGGAACACAAGGCAGATATGGAAGCCTGTGCCCGGCGTTGGACAGAAGTCTTGCTGTCGTCGGGAGCGGATAAAGCAGTCGTGATGCCGACGACAGGAAATCCGATTGTCTATGCTGAAAAGATGGTTTCTCCGGCGGCTCCAACGGTATTGGTTTATGCCCATTACGATGTAATGCCCGCCGAACCCCTCGATTTATGGAAAAGCAATCCGTTTGAACCGGAAATCCGCGATGGCCGTATTTGGGCAAGAGGCGCTGACGACGACAAAGGGCAGAGCATGATGCAGGTGAAAGGATTCGAAACAGCCTTACAGGAAGGTCTGCTGAACAGTAATGTCAAGTTTATCTTCGAAGGAGAGGAAGAAATCGGTTCACCCAGTCTGGAAGCTTTCTGCCAGGAACATAAGGAACTCCTGAAGTCGGATATCATCCTGGTTTCGGATACCAGCATGGTAAGTGCGGAAGTACCTTCGTTGACGACCGGTCTGAGAGGTTTAGCCTATTGGGAACTGGAAGTAACGGGGCCGAACCGTGATTTGCATTCCGGTCATTTCGGTGGTGCGGTAGCCAATCCGATCAATGTCTTATGTAAGATGATTGCGGATATCACCGATGCGGACGGTCGTATTACCATTCCGGGCTTTTATGATGATGTAGAAGAATTATCGCAGGAAGAACGGGATATGATTGCTCAAGTACCGTTCGATGAAACCAAGTACAAACAGGCAATTGGAGTAAATGCCCTCTTTGGTGAAAAGGGATATTCGACGCTGGAACGGAACAGCTGCCGGCCTTCGTTTGATGTCTGCGGAATCTGGGGTGGTTATATCGAAGAAGGAAGTAAGACGGTTCTTCCGTCGAAAGCCTATGCCAAGGTTTCCTGCCGTCTGGTGCCGCATCAGCAGCATGAGAAGATTTCAAAACTGTTCGAGGACTATATAAATAAGGTAGCACCCGACTATGTAAAAGTGAAAGTTACGCCGAAGCATGGAGGTGAAGGATATGTTTGTCCGATTGATATGCCGGCTTACCGGGCAGCCGAGAAGGCTGTAAGCATTGCTTTCGGGAAGAAACCTTTGGCTGTACGTCGGGGCGGAAGTATTCCAATTATTTCTACCTTCGAACAGGTCCTGGGTGTCAAGACAGTTCTGATGGGATTCGGTCTGGAGCAGAATGCCATTCATTCGCCCAACGAGAGTTGCCGCCTTGATTATTTCTTCAAAGGGATCGAATCGGTGGCCGAGTTTTATCGGGAATATACGAAGAAATAAATCTACTTGTTTCTTTTATGGGCCTGAATGAGTCTAAAAGGCTCTTTCCAGATAACCGAAGAAACAGTGAAACGCTATTATTACTCGATTTATAGAATAAAATTGTAAGAAATATTTGCAGATTCAATATTTATTGTAACTTTGCAGGCGTAATAACAAATGAATTGAAAATGATTGCAGGTAGTTTACATCATCATCACCATTATAGCGACAACGGGCAACAGTTCGGTGAGTTCTGATGGTATGTAAATACTTGAGAAGATAAAAGCGAAGGCTTACCGGATTTCGGTAAGCCTTTTTCTTTTATACAACAGATGACAATAACAACTATAAATAAAATATCAAACGTATGTTACGAATTGCAGTACAGTCGAAAGGACGCTTGTATGATGAGACAATGATGCTTCTGGAAGAAGCCGGTATCAAACTGAACAAAGCCAAAAGAACTTTGCTTCTTTCTGCGAAGGATTTTCCGGTAGAAGTTCTATTCCTTCGGGACGATGATATTCCTCAATCTGTTGCTAATGGAACAGCCGATGTCGGTATTGTCGGTGAAAACGAATATGTAGAAAAAGGTTCGGAAGCCAATCTGATCAAACGCTTGGGATTCAGTAAGTGCCGTCTTTCTTTGGCTATCCCGAAAGACGAAGAATATAATGGTGTTGAATGGTTTAACGGAAAGACAATCGCTACTTCCTATCCGGGAATCCTGAAGACTTATTTGCAGGAAAAAGGCATTCAGGCCAATACCCACGTGATTACCGGTTCGGTAGAAATAGCTCCGGGTATCGGATTGGCAGATGCTATCTTCGACATTGTCAGTTCCGGCAGTACATTGGTTAGTAATCAGCTGAAGGAAGTAGAAGTTGTCATGCCAAGCGAAGCCTTGTTGATCGGGACAAAAGGTTTGAGTGCTGAAAAGCGGGAAATTCTTGATGAACTTTTATTCCGTTTTGAAGCTATCCAAATGGCTGAAGGGAAAAAGTATGTACTTCTGAATGCTCCGAAAGATAAATTAGACGAAATCATCGAGGTTTTGCCCGGTATGAAAAGCCCGACCGTCACACCGTTGGCAAATGGTGAGTGGGTTTCAGTTCAATCGGTAATAGCCGAAAAACATTTCTGGGAAATCATCGGAAAACTGAAATCGTTGGGAGCAGAAGGCATTTTGGTATTGCCGATAGAAAAAATGATATTATAATAGGTATAGATATGGAAATAATTAAATACCCTGAATACACCGACTGGAAAAACATTTCCAAACGTGCGACGATGGATGTCAGTACATTGTTCGACACCGTTCGTCAGGTGCTGGATGATGTCCGCCTAAATGGTGATGCAGCTATCCGTAAATATGAAAAGCAATTCGATAAAGTCGATTTGACCGACCTCTTGGTATCAGAAGAAGAAATAGCCGAAGCAGAAAGCCTGGTTTCTGAAGACTTGAAACAAGCTATCCGGACGGCAAAAAAGAATATCGAAACCTTCCATGCTTCCCAGCGTTTTGAAGGGAAAAAGATTCAGACGGCTCCGGGAGTTGTCTGCTGGCAGAAAGCCGTTCCAATCGAAAAGGTTGGTTTATATATTCCCGGCGGAACGGCTCCGTTGTTCTCAACCGTGCTGATGCTGGCAGTTCCGGCTCAGATTGCAGGCTGTAAGGAAATCGTCTTGTGTACACCGCCTGCTAAAACAGGAAAGATACATCCGGCCATTCTGTTTGCTGCGAAAGTCGCCGGCGTAAACAAGATTTGTAAAGTTGGAGGCAGCCAGGCCATTGCTGCCATGGCATACGGAACGGAATCTATACCGAAGGTTTATAAGATATTTGGTCCCGGTAATCAATATGTGACGGCAGCCAAGCAATGGGTAAGTCTGAAGGATGTCGCGATAGATATGCCGGCCGGACCTTCAGAAGTAGAAGTGATTGCCGATGAATTCGCAAATCCTGACTTTATAGCAGCCGATTTTCTGTCGCAGGCAGAACACGGCGTTGACAGTCAGGCGATATTGGTCACGACTTCCGAAGCGATTGTAGAACCTGTAGTAAGAGCGATCGAAGAACAGCTGAAACGCCTGCCTCGTCTGGAAATCACCGAGAAGGCTTTGGCTCACAGCCGTATCATTGTGCTGAAGAATACGCAGGAAGTGATCGACTTCACCAATTATTATGCTCCTGAACATTTGATTATCCAGACAAAGAATTACGGTGAAATCGCTGAAAAGATCCGGAATGCCGGAAGTGTATTCATGGGACCTTATACGCCGGAAAGCGCAGGCGATTATGCATCGGGTACGAATCACACACTGCCGACTAATGGATATGCCCATGCCTATAGTGGTGTTAATCTGGATAGTTTTATCAAGAAGATGACATTCCAGGAAATCAGCGCCGACGGAATCCGTCAGTTAGGAGATACGATCCGTACGATGGCAGCTAATGAAGAACTGGAAGCTCACCGTAATGCAGTAACCGTTAGATTGAATGCCTTATGAGTACAAATAAAACATTCGACGTAAATGCCTGGGTTCGTCCGAATATCCGGGCTATGCAACCTTATTCATCTGCGCGCGATGAATTTCATGGAACAGCATCTGTCTTTTTGGATGCCAATGAGAATCCGTATAATGCTCCGTATAACCGGTATCCGGATCCGATGCAATGGCGGTTGAAGGAAAAAGTGGCAGAAATAAAAGGAGTACCCAAAGAATGTATCTTGTTGGGAAACGGAAGCGATGAGCCGATTGATTTGATCTTACGTGCATTTTGTGAACCGGGAAAAGAGTGCATGCTGACGGTTGATCCGACTTACGGTATGTATCAGGTTGCGGCGGAAATCAATAATGTGACTTGTAGAAAAGTAAAATTAACATCCGATTTTCAGATTGACATGCCTGCTTTTCTTTCGCAGATTGATGATACGGTAAAAGCGATTTACCTGTGCTCTCCCAATAATCCGACAGGAAACAGTCTGAATCGGAAAGATATTAATCAGATACTTGATACCTTCAAAGGAATTGTTGTCGTTGATGAAGCCTATATAGATTTCTCATCTTTACCTTCTTATACTAAAGATTTAAGTAAGTACCCCAATCTGGTTGTGTTTCAGACTTTATCAAAAGCGTGGGGAGCTGCTGGAATCCGTTTAGGAATGGCCTTTGCTTCTCCCGAAATTATTTCGGTATTGAATAAAATCAAATATCCGTATAATGTCAATCAGCTGACGCAGGAGAAAGCTCTGGAAATCCTGAATAATCAGGAAACCATGAAGTCACAGCTGACTTTGATTCTTTCCGAGCGGACACGTTTGCAGCAAGAGTTAACGGCAATACCGTGCGTCAGAAAAATCTATCCGACAGATGCAAACTTTATTCTGGTAGATGTAGGCGATGCCGATGCCGTTTATCAGAAATTGGTTGATCAAGGAATTATTGTCCGGAATCGGAATAAAGTTGTGCTGTGTGCGGGTTGCCTTCGTATTACGGTTGGAACAGAAGATGAGAATACTGCTTTATTGAATGCCCTTAAATCCATATAAGATGAAGAAAAGAGCCCTTTTTATCGATCGGGATGGTACGTTGGTTATTGAACCACCTGTTGATTACCAGCTGGATAGTTTCGAAAAGTTGGAATTCTATCCCAAAGTGATGCGGAATTTGTTCTTCATCCGGAAACAACTGGATTTTGAGTTTGTGATGGTAACCAACCAGGACGGATTGGGAACATCTTCTTTTCCCGAAGACACATTTTGGCCGGTACATAATTTGATGTTGAAAACGTTGGCCGGTGAAGGCGTGGTTTTTGATGACATCTTGATTGATCGCTCGTTTCCGGAAGAAAATTCACCGAACCGGAAACCTCGGACCGGTATGTTGGGGAAATATTTGTCGGATGAATATGATTTGGCAAACAGTTATGTGATCGGAGATCGGCTGACGGATATGGAATTAGCCCGTAATTTGGGAGCAAAAGGTATCTGGCTGCATGAAAATGACGATTCCACCGCAGAAATTCTGTCAGGACATGAAGATATTCAGCCAGTGCTTGTTACGAATGATTGGGATCGGATAGCCGAGTTCCTTTTTGCGGGCGAAAGATGTGCTGAAGTCAAACGGGTAACCAAAGAAACAGATATTTTTGTATCTTTGAACCTCGATGGAAAGGGAAAAACGTCGATTTCTACCGGATTAGGCTTTTTTGACCATATGCTTGACCAGATTGGAAAGCATTCCGGAATGGATTTGACGATCCAAGTGAAAGGTGACTTAAACGTAGATGAACATCATACCATAGAAGATACGGCGATAGCTTTGGGTGAAGCTTTGGCGAAAGCACTCGGAGACAAACGGGGTATCGAGCGTTATGGTTATACATTACCGATGGATGATTGTTTATGTAGTGTGGCTTTGGATTTCGGAGGTCGTCCCTGGCTGGTATGGGATGCCGAATTTCATCGGGAAAAAATAGGAGATATGCCGACCGAAATGTTCCTGCATTTCTTTAAGAGTCTGAGTGATGCGGCACGGATGAACCTAAACATCAAAGCGGAAGGTACCAACGAACATCACAAGATAGAAGGTATTTTCAAGGCATTGGCCCGGTCTATCAAAATGGCGGTTCGGCGGGATATCTATCATTATAATTTGCCTAGTACAAAAGGAGTTATTTAATTAATATGAAGAAAAGCTTGATAATAGCGATAAGTGCTTTACTCGGGTTGGGTGCTTGCGATACGATGACGACAAATCTGGAAGGGAAGTGGCAGTTGAATCAGATTGAATCTGAAGGAAATGTAGCTACTGTTGACACGGTATGGTATAACTTTCAGACAACTTTGTTCCAATATCAGATTTATGACCGGAGTTCAGACAGCTATCGTTATTCGTATGGATATAACTTTTATGAAGGGGATCAGTTGACATTGCAGTTATTATCAGATCCTCGTCCGGTTCAGGAGTTTTTACCTTATACGGATTGGACAGAAGCCACCCGTGATTTCACGGTGGAGAAAGTGAGCAATACACAGCTGATATTATCAAGCGAAGGAAAACGATACGTATTCAAGAAATACTGATGGAAGATGAGCGACTGATCGGATGGTACATTTTCCAATTTGATTCTCGTTAGAATCGGATGCAAAACTCACGGGATTCAAGATTGATTCTCGTGAGTTTTGAATAAATATTTCGCCGAAACCGAAAACAAGAAATATGTCTCTTCTTTTTTGCGTTAAAAATAGACAGTTATAGTAGGCTTCATTAAAAAAGTTATTATTTTTACACTGAATTTCAGTTGATGCCAAAAACGAGTGCTTATGAAGAAAATAATCAACCCCTGGAAAGGTTTGAAAGGCTACTATTGCTTCGGATGTTCTCCTGAAAATCCGATGGGAGTAAAAATGGAATTTTATGAAGACGGTGATGAAATCGTCAGTTTTTGGAAACCGAAGCCGGAATATCAAGGTTGGTTAGATACTTTGCATGGAGGAATCCAAGCCGTTTTACTGGATGAAATATGTGCTTGGGTGATTGTCCGTAAATTACAGACAACCGGAGTGACATCTAAAATGGAAACACGTTATCGTAAGTCTATCTTAACCAATGATACACTTCTCGAAATAAGGGCGTCCATTCAGGAGCAGAAACGTAATATTATACTCGTAAAGGCTACTATCTATAATTCGGCCAAGGAAATATGTACGGAAGCAGTCTGTACTTATTTCACATTCTCCAAAGAAAAATCTCAACAAGAAATGTTTTTTACCTCCTGTGAGGTAGAAGAAATAGAAATAAATCATTCATCTTGAGAAATCTATTTTTAATACAGAATTTTTTCAGTAATAATTTGGAAATAACTGCTGAAAAACCTGAAAAAATGGTTACTTTTGCAGAAAATTACATTAAACAATTTTAGTTATATCATGGCAAATGTGATTACGATTAAAAAGGGTTTAGACATTAATCTGAAGGGCAAGGCTTCGGAAACAATGCTAAATGCTGGAAAGAGTGCATCTTATGCAATCGTTCCGGATTATTACACTGGCATTCTTCCGAAAGTATTGGTTCGCCCGGGCGATAAGGTCAAAGCTGGTTCTGCATTAATGGTTGATAAGAACCGCCCCGAAATCAAGTTCGTTTCACCAGTGAGTGGTGAAGTAGCTGCCGTAAATCGTGGTGAGAAGCGTAAAGTGTTAAGCATTGTGGTAACACCAGACGCTCAGATTGAGTACGAGGATTTCGGCAAGAAGAATGTGGCATCTCTGAAAGCAGAGGAGGTGAAAGAAACACTTTTGAACGCAGGTATGTGGCCGTTTATCAAACAACGTCCGTACGATATCGTTGCTTCTCCGAGTGATTCTCCACGGGATATCTTCGTTACTGCATTCAATTCTGCACCCTTAGCCCCTAACTTTGACTTCTTGGTAAAAGGACAGGAAGCAGATTTACAGGCAGGTCTTACTGCATTGTCAAAATTGACAAACGGTAAAGTTTATGTGGGAGTAAAGAAAGGTTCTGCCGTAAAAGTAACAGGCGTTGAAACAGTTGAATTTGAAGGTCCGCATCCTGCAGGGAATGTTGGCGTACAGATTAACCATATCAAGCCGGTTAACAAAGGAGAAGTAGTATGGACCGTTAATGCAACAGACGTTATTTTAATGGGACGTCTTTTCAACAAGGGCGTTGCTGATTTCACTCGTCTGGTAGCTGTTACAGGTTCTGAAACAACTCAGCAGGGTTATGTAAAGGTTATTGCCGGTTGTACGATTGAAAGTATTTTGGATGATAAAGTAAAGGCTGGTGAACATCTGCGTCTGATCAGTGGTAATGTGCTGACTGGAACAAAGGTTTCTATGGACAGCTATTTAGGCGCTTACGATTGCCAGGTTACCGTGATTCCGGAAGGTGACGATGTGGATGAGTTCCTGGGCTGGGCCACTCCGGGCTTCGGCAAGTACAGTGTGAGCCATTCTTACCTGACCTGGCTGACGGGCAAGGGCAAGGAGTATGTGCTGGATGCCCGCGTGAAGGGCGGAAAGCGTGCGATGATCATGTCGAACGAGTATGACAAGGTGTTCCCGATGGACATCATGCCGGAATACCTGTTGAAGGCCATCATCGCTTTCGACATCGACAAGATGGAGAATCTGGGTATTTATGAAGTGGCTCCGGAGGACTTCGCGCTGTGCGAATTTGTCGATACCTCCAAAATAGAATTGCAACAGATAGTCCGTAACGGCTTGAACCTGTTGTATAAGGAAATGAATTAATAACATTAAAATTATAAAACATTGAAAGCGTTAAGGAATTATCTCGACAAGATTAAGCCTAACTTTGAGGAAGGCGGAAAGCTGGCGATGTTCCGTTCTGTATTTGAGGGCTTCGAATCATTTTTGTTTGTGCCGAATGCCACTTCAAAGACGGGCGTTCATATCCACGATAGCATCGATTCGAAGCGTACGATGACCGTAGTGATTATCGCTTTGTTACCGGCTTTGCTTTTTGGTATGTATAATGTCGGTTATCAACATAACCTGGCCATCGGCGCCAATCCGGGTTTTTGGATGACATTTGTTTTCGGATTCCTGGCCGTATTGCCTAAGATTATCGTGTCTTACGTGGTAGGTCTGGGCATCGAGTTTACGGTGGCTCAATGGAAGAAGGAGGAGATTCAGGAGGGATTCCTGGTTTCGGGTATCCTGATTCCGATGATCGTGCCGGTAGATACCCCGTTGTGGATGATCGCGGTAGCTACGGCGTTTGCGGTTATCTTCGCCAAGGAGGTGTTCGGCGGTACCGGATACAATATATTTAATGTGGCGTTGGTGACACGCGCCTTCCTGTTCTTCGCTTATCCGACGGCCATGTCGGGCGACCAGGTATGGGTGCGTACGGCTGATACGTTCGGCATCGGTGCCGGACAGGTGGTAGACGGTTTCTCGGCGGCTACTCCGCTGGGTATCGCCAAGGTGGCTACGACCTCTACGGTCGAGTTCCCGTGGAGCTTCCAGGACATGGTCTATGGATTCATTCCGGGTTCTATCGGTGAGACCAGCGTAATCGCTATCGCCATCGGTGCGGTTATCCTGTTGTTTACGGGTATCGCCAGCTGGAAGACGATGTTCTCGGTGTTTGTCGGGGGCGCGTTGATGGCTCTGGTGTTCAACGTGGCAGGTCCGGACACAGCTACGGCGCAGATGCCTTGGTATGAGCATCTGGCATTGGGCGGATTCGCGTTCGGCGCGGTGTTCATGGCTACCGATCCGGTGACTTCGGCACGTACCGAAAAAGGTAAATATATCTACGGACTGCTGGTCGGCGCGATGGCAATCATCATCCGCGTGTTGAACCCGGGTTATCCGGAGGGCATGATGCTGGCTATCCTGTTGATGAACGTGTTCGCTCCGTTGATCGACTATTATGTAGTGGAAGCAAACATCAATCGTCGTTTGAACCGTGTTAAATTGAATAAATAAGCAAGGAATATGGCTACAAAGAAATTTAAGTGTAAAGTATGTGGCTATGTCCACGAAGGTGATAAAGCGCCGGAGAAGTGTCCGGTATGCCAGGCTCCGGCTTCTGAGTTTGAAGAAATCAAGGAAGAGGGTGCTCCTGCAAAGAAAGGCATGGACCGTAACAGCAATGCCTATACGATTATCTATTCGGCCGTTATGGTGATATTGGTAGCGGTAGGTCTGGCGGTTACCTCTCAGTCCTTGAGACCTTTCCAGAAGGCAAATGAAGATAACGACAAGCGTTTGCAGATTCTCCGCTCTATCAACGTGACCGTTACGGCCAACGAGGCGGAGGCTAAGTATAACGAGCTGATTACTGACGCGTTCCTGATTAACGAGAAGGGCGAGAAGGTGGGTGACGCTACGGATGCGTTCGCCGGCGAGAAAGAGGGGTTCCCCGTATTTGTCGCCAATACGCAAGACGGCAAGAAGTATATCATGGCACTGAACGGTTCCGGTCTGTGGGGCGCTCTGTGGGGATATATTTCGGTAAATGATGATAAGAATACCGTTTATGGCGCCGACTTCAGCCATGCGGGCGAGACTCCGGGTCTGGGTGCCGAAATCGCTACGCCGGGATTCAGCTCAGAATTCAAGGGCAAGCATCTTTTCCAGAACGGTGAGTTCAAGTCTATCGCCGTGGTCAAGCCGGGCAAGAGCGCCGAGGGCCAGGACTATGTGGACGGTATCTCCGGAGGTACGATTACGAGCCAGGGCGTGAGCCGTATGCTATTTGATAGCTTGAGCGGATATGTTAAATTTTTAACTTCTCAAAATTAATCGAAAATGGGATTATTATCTAATAAGAATAAAGAGGTTTTAGTAGGCCCGTTGAGCATGAACAACCCGGTTATCGTGCAGATGCTGGGTATCTGCTCGGCATTGGCGGTAACGTCCAAGTTGGAACCTGCTATCGTGATGGGTATTTCGGTAACGGTCGTAGTTGCCTTTGCCAACGTGATTATTTCGCTTTTGCGTAATACGATTCCGAATCGTATCCGTATCATCGTTCAGCTGGTGGTCTGCGCCGCGTTGGTGACAATCGTGAGCGAGGTGCTGAAGGCGTTCGCGTATGATGTGAACAAGCAGCTCTCAGTCTATGTGGGTCTGATTATCACGAACTGTATCTTGATGGGACGTCTGGAGGCCTTCGCCTTGGGTAACGGCCCGTGGGAATCGTTCTTGGATGGTGTGGGCAATGGCCTGGGATATGCCGTTATCCTGATCATCGTCGGTTTCGTGCGCGAGTTGTTCGGTTCGGGAACCCTGCTGGGCATCCATGTGATTCCGCAGGCATTCTACGACATGGGGTATGTAAACAACGGTCTGGTGATTCTGCCTCCGATGGCGCTGATCATCATCGCGCTGATTGTGTGGTACCATCGTTCGCGCAATAAGGAACTCCAGGAAAATTAATCATTTTAAACGTTTATCAGAATGGAAGAGTTATTTAGTACATTTGTCCGCTCGATTTTCTCCGACAATATGATATTCACATACTATCTGGGTATGTGTTCTTTCCTGGCTGTGTCTAAGAACGTAAAGACAGCCCTTGGATTGGGTATTGCGGTAACATTCATTTTGACATGTACGTTGCCTATCAACTACATGCTTGAGAATTACGTGTTGAAGGAAGGCGCCTTGCAATGGCTGGGCCCGGAATATGCCGAGGTGAACCTGAGCTTCCTTGCCCTGTTGATATTCATCGCGATCATTGCGGCTTTCACGCAATTGGTTGAGATGGTGGTCGAGAAGTTCTCTCCCTCCTTGTATGCATCCCTGGGTATCTTCTTGCCTTTGATTGCGGTGAACTGTGCCATCCTGGGAGGTTCTTTGTTTATGCAGCAACGCGCGTTCCCGAACGTGGGCGTAGCTACGGTTTACGGACTGGGTTCCGGTCTGGGCTGGATGCTGGCTATCGTAGGTATGGCGGCTATCCGTGAGAAACTGGCTTATTCGGATATCCCCAAGCCTTTGAAGGGGCTGGGTATCTCGTTCATCATCACCAGTCTGATGGGTATCGCATTCATGTGCTTCTCAGGTTTGAAGATTTAAGTTTAACGCATTAAAAGATTAGTAAAGATATGATTTTATTACTGTCTGGCACACTCACGATCATCAGCGGTACCGTTGTATTCCTGGTAGTGACTATGATACTGGTTGGTGCGTTGTTGTATGCCAAAGCAAAATTGGTTCCGTCAGGTAATGTCAAGCTGACGGTTAATGGTGAGAAAGAAATCGATGTCCCCATCGGCGGGACTTTGTTGAGCTCCCTTCAGGCGGGCGGCATCTTCTTGTCTTCGGCTTGCGGTGGCGGTGGTAAGTGTGGCCAGTGCCGTGCGCAGGTGATGGAAGGGGGCGGAGAGATTCTCCCGACCGAAAAGGTATTCTTCTCACGCAAGCAACAAAAGGAACACTGGCGTTTGGCTTGCCAGACTAAGGTGAAAGAGAATATGCAGGTAAAGGTGCCGGAAGAGGTGCTGGGCGTAAAGGAATGGGAATGCGAGGTAATCTCGAACAAGAACGTGGCTACGTTCATCAAGGAGTTTATCGTGGCGTTGCCTAAGGGCGAGCACATGGACTTCATCCCGGGTTCGTATGCCCAGATCAAGATTCCGAAGTACGCGATGGATTACAACAAGGATATCGACAAGGATATGATCGGTAAGGATTATCTCCCGGCGTGGGAGAAGTTCGGCCTCTTCGGCTTGAAGTGTCATAATGACGAACCGACTATCCGTGCTTATTCTATGGCCAACTATCCGGCCGAGGGTGACCGCATCATGCTGACGGTGCGTATCGCTACGCCTCCGTTCAAGCCGAAACCTCAGGTAGGGTTCCAGGATGTGATGCCGGGTATCGCCTCTTCTTACATCTTCACGTTGAAGCCGGGCGACAAGGTGATCATGAGTGGTCCTTACGGAGATTTCCACCCGATCTTCGACTCGAAGCGCGAGATGATGTGGATCGGTGGTGGTGCCGGTATGGCTCCGCTTCGTGCCCAGATTATGCACATGACGAAGACACTCCATACGACAGACCGCAAGATGTCTTACTTCTACGGGGCGCGTGCGTTGAACGAAGTGTTCTACCTGAACGACTTCCTCGAACTGGAGAAGGAGTTCCCGAACTTCTCGTTCCACCTTGCGCTTGACCGTCCGGATCCGGCCGCAGATGCAGCCGGCGTCAAGTACACTCCGGGATTCGTTCATCAGGTAATCTACAATACGTACCTGAAGGATCACGAGGCTCCGGAAGACATCGAATACTATATGTGTGGTCCGGGACCGATGTCGAAGGCGGTAGAAGGCATGTTGGATAGCTTGGGCGTTCCGATGGATATGCTTCACTTTGATAACTTTGGTGGTTAATCAGATAAGTAAACAGATTCAGAACTTATTAAAAGAGGATGTGATCATCAAAGACCACATCCTTTTTTATCTTATGACATAGGCTACTCTCTAAATTTAACCGTTTTTTGAATAAAAGTACAATAATCGTGCAGCATTTTACGTTTATATTACATCTAAGCTAATAAAGAATTATAAATAGAATAGCTTATGAAACCATTGATATTATCTTTTTTTACAGTAATTCTGATTTACTCTTTGTTCTTCGATCATGATGAACAAAAAGAGCATGAGTATCAGTTTGGATTAGATAGTTCTATGAATCTTGATAAAAAATTTCAGGAGCATCATCCGGCTGATTCAGTCAGCTTTCTTGCTGCCCATAAAAAGTGTAATGATTGGAGAGTGTGAGTGTTAGTGTGTAGACGACAGAAGAAATTTTGTAAACTGATGAGCTGGATATTTCAGGGATGAAATATCTGGCTTTTTTATTTTGTATAATTTACCGCCTTTCTTAGTTTATAGAAATACTTTGTTTATTACTCCCGAGAATCAAATTCAATTCATACGAGAATCAAATTCAATTCTCGTTAGTTTTGATGTGCGAACTATATACTTAGAAAATTCAGTCTATTTTATGGCATCACTAAATGTTGGAATATCTTTCAGAAACGCATACGTTTGCTTCTCATAATCTATCTGACAGCAGATATGCCTTATGCCATTACTCACGATCAGATAACGGGCATGTAAAGACATGTTGTAACGAAGAATTTGGCGGAACACTTCTTCTGTAATTTCCACATGTGGCGCTTTGTATTCCACTATGATGAAAGGTCTCTGTTCTGTATTAAAGATAATTGTATCACAGCGCTTCGAAGTATTATGTAACTTGATAGATACTTCATTGGCTATCATCTCAATGGGATAATGCTTTTCCGTAATCAGGTAATTTACAAAATGTTGTCGGACCCATTCTTCTGGAGTCAGTGAGACATGCTTTTTCCGTACTTTATCAAAGATAAATGTTTTGCCATTTTTCTCAGTGATCCGGGCCGGAAAATCAGGTAAAGTTAAATTGTTCATATTAACCAGATAAATACATGCAAAAGTATAAAAGAAATTGAGTTCATTGGCATTTGTGCGGTAACTGGATCATTAAATTTCTAATTTTATTGTACATTTGTTTTTGATAGTTGAGAACTATTCATAAAACAAGAATAATATTGCCAATATGAAAACGAAACAGGAAATTGTGGAGAATTGGTTGCCGCGTTATACGGAGCGAAGGCTGGAAGATTTTACCAAGCATATCTTGCTGACTAATTTTACTAAATATGTTGAGATTTTTGCCGAATACTATAAAGTTCCAATTTTAGGATTAAAAAGTTCCATGCCCAATGCAGCAGCAGATGGTATGACTATTATTAATTTTGGAATGGGTAGCTCGAATGCTGCCACAATTATGGACTTGCTGTCGGCTATCAAACCAGACGCTGTATTATTTCTGGGAAAGTGTGGCGGCTTGAAAAAAGTAAACCATTTAGGGGATTATTTACTGCCGATCGCAGCCATCCGTGGCGAAGGAACTTCTAATGAATACTTGCCCCCAGAAGTACCTTCACTTCCCGCCTTTTCCATGTTAAGAGCTATTTCTTCAGCTATACGTGACCATGGCAAGGATTATTGGACAGGTACTGTTTATACAACCAATCGGAGGGTCTGGGAATATGATTCAGATTTCAAAGATTATTTGAAAAAAACCCACGCAACCGGGATTGATATGGAGACGGCTACATTATTGACTGCGGGTTTTGCGAATAAAATTCCTACGGGTGCCTTGCTTATGATCTCAGATATGCCTTTGGAAGAAGGGGGAATTAAAACAGAAGCAAGCGACAAAGAAGTGACTCGTCTTTTTGTTGAAGAACATGTACATTTAGGCATGGAGTCTTTGAAACAAATTATCGATGAGAAAAAAACGATTCAACATATCCTGTTTAGTTGGTAACAACCTATGGCAAAAAAAGAATATACGTTTGAAGAAATATGTCGTGACATTCAGAACAGACATTTCAGCCCGGTCTATGTTTTAATGGGTGAAGAGCCCTACTTTATCGACAAGATAACAGACTTATTGCTTGCTACCGTACTGGAGGAATCTGAAAAGGATTTCAATCAGTTGCTACTTTATGGAGCAGAAACAGATGCCCTAACAATCATTAATGCGGCACGAAGATTCCCGATGATGTCGGAATATCAATTGATCGTCGTACGTGAAGCCCAGCAGATGCGGGATATAGAGGTGCTGGCGACTTACGTTAAAAAGCCATTGGCATCAACAATCTTAGTGATTAATTATAAATACAAGACACTTGATCGCCGCAAATCATTAGCATCGGCTGTTGAAAATAACGGCATTTTATTCGAATCAAAAAAGATACCGGAATATAAAATTCCGTCTTTTATTACAGGTCATTTTCAATCACGTTCCCTGACTATTGATCCTAAAGCCGCTCAAATGCTCTCAGATTGCCTGGGAAACGATTTAAATAGATTGGATAAGGAATTAGATAAGCTGAAAATTATCTTAGCTGAAAAAGGCTTAAATCGTGTCACGCCGGAGCTGGTAGAACAAAATGTCGGCATAAGTAAAGAATACAATAACTTCGAGCTCCTCCGAGCTATTTCCACGAAAGATATTTTGAAGGCAAATCGAATCATTCAATACTTCAAGGATAATCCAAAAAGCAATCCCATACAGGCTACACTTGCTGTATTATTTAACTATTTCTCAAATCTGCTGATTTGCTATTATACCAAAGATCGTTCGGAAAATGGACTCATGCAGGCATTAGGAATTCGGGCGAACTTTCAGTTGAAAGATTACACGGCAGGACTAAGAAATTATTCGGCCATGAAAGTTTTTAATGTCATTGCTGAGATCCGATTAGCAGATGCCCAGTCGAAAGGAGTCGGCAATGTTTCAACAGACAATGGAGAAATCATGAAATACCTTCTTTATAAAATTCTACATTAGAATTTATCTTTTACAGACAATAGAAAGCAATTTTAAGGCTATTCTTCTGAAATGAATTTTTATTCAAATCAGAAAAATAGCCTTTTTTAGTTGATATTCTGTTATTTATATCCAATTTAACCCCTTCAAAATTCAAATATTTGAAAGCATTTGTACATGTGATGGGAAATATGTCCAAAATCAGGCTGTTTAGAGAATTTATCCATATAAAAAGTTTTACTGAAAATAATGGTCGGGAAATATTATGTCATTTTGTCATAAATATAAAGATAATATAAGCCATACATAAAGCAATGTAAACAAATCTATGGGAGTATACAAATGTAATGAAACAAAATGTAAGATTAATCTGAATATATTAATATACAAAATAATGAAAAACAAACATGGATACAAATGTATTCGTGCCTGATTTGTATACATATATAAATGTAGTAGGGGATAGTATAATTCTTTTTGAAGTGAATAATATCTATAATAATACCAGTTTTATACAACTAAAATTTAAACTAACGGATAAAATTATAAGTTTGTCAACAGTTATTCTAGCTTACATTTGTAAATTAAAGATATATTTATTGATATATAATACATTTATTACCAGATATTTGATATTTATTTTTCAAGTGATAGTTTAATGAGTATATTTTGGGAAACACAACTTATATGGAACAATTGTATATTTAGGTTTACAAAATGATGTGTATATTTTTATAACAATAAATTTGATTGTTTACAAATATTGTTTACCTTTGTATTGTTGTATAACAAGCATTCAAATTGCTACGAATAAGACAAAATGACAGATTTTATGGACTATGAAGTTGTAAATATGAAGGATCGAATCGTGAAAATAATGGAACGAGAACGAATGGGTCAAGCACAGTTTGCCAGTGCTATAGGAATTCAGCGTGCGGCGATGTCACACATCATATCTGGACGGAATAATCCAAGTTTGGATGTTATGCTAAAAATATTGCATCGCTACCCACAGCTGAATCCGGATTGGTTATTATTCGGTAAAGGTGAAATGTTACGTAGCAGTGATTCTTCAGTAGAGCAGGCAGAAGACCAGGTTAAAACTCCACCACAACTGCATTTAATGGCTGATGATCATGTAGAAGTTTCGCAAGCAGCTCTTAACACGGAAAGAGAGCCATTGGAGAAACAAATGGCAATATCCGTAGAAAAAACAAGTAAAACCGTTAGTCGAATTATGGTATTTTATTCAGATAATACTTATGACACGTTTGTTCCTGAGCGTGTAGATGAAGAATAATATTGCATCAACGGTAGGAATCCTATATTTATATTTGTTTCTTTCGTATCTTTGTAGGAAAACTTTGTAATCATTTAGATATGAAGAAGTATATGCTTGATATGAAGGTGACGGAAAATTGTCGGCTTCATCATAATTATTGTCTGCTAAAGCTCACAGCAGATAAACCCTTGCCGGATATGAATCCCGGCCAATTTGTGCAAGTTAGAGTAGCCAATTCAGCTACAACCTTCTTGAGACGCCCAATATCCGTTAACTTTGTTAATAAGCAGACAAATGAGCTCTGGTTATTGATTCAGTTGGTTGGTGATGGAACCCGCAAGTTAGCCGAAGCAAAGAAAGGGGATTTAATAAACATTGTGCTGCCATTAGGTAATGGATTCTCTTTACCAAATCCAGGTGAAACGAAGAAGTTGCTTTTGATCGGTGGTGGTGTCGGCACGGCCCCCATGCTATATTTAGGAGCTCGTCTGAAAGAAATGGGATGTGAACCTACATTCTTGTTAGGTGCTCGTTCTAAGAATGATTTACTCCAGTTGGACCTGTTTGAGCAATATGGGAAGGTATACGTGACTACTGAGGATGGTTCGATGGGAGAAAAAGGGTATGTTACCAATCACTCTGTATTGCAATCGGTTCATTTTGATCAGATTTATACGTGTGGGCCCAAGCCAATGATGATGGCAGTTGCTAAATATGCTGCTGGAGAATCAATAGCTTGTGAAGTCTCATTAGAGAACACTATGGCTTGTGGTATTGGTGCTTGTCTTTGTTGTGTAGAGAAGACAAAGGACGAACATCATGTGTGTGTATGTACGGAAGGACCTGTTTTTAATATTGAAAAATTATCATGGCTGAACTAAGTGTTAATATAGGAAATTTGCAGTTGAAGAATCCAGTAATGACTGCATCAGGAACGTTTGGATATGGCATTGAATATGCTGATTTTATTGACATTTCCCGTTTAGGAGGTATTTTTGTTAAAGGAACAACCATACAACCGCGCGAAGGTAATCCGTACCCGAGAATGGCAGAGACACCGGCAGGAATGCTTAATGCAGTCGGGTTACAAAATAAGGGTGCTCAATATTTTGCGGATCATATTTATCCAGAAATTAAGGATATTGATACGAATATGATTGTGAATGTAAGTGGATCTTCAGTTGAAACTTATGTGGAATGTGCTGAAAAAATAGCTGAACTGGATCGGATCCCGGCTATTGAGCTGAATATATCCTGCCCGAATGTCAAACAAGGAGGTATGTCGTTTGGTGTAACAGCCCATGGAGCTGCGGAGGTTGTCCGGGCAGTTCGTAAGGCTTATCCAAAGACCCTTATTGTAAAACTTTCACCAAATGTAACAGATATAACCGAGATCGCCCGGGCAGTTGAAGCAGAAGGAGCAGATGCTGTTTCTATGATCAATACAATGATGGGAATGGCTATTAATGCTGAAAAACGAAAACCAGTTTTATCTACAATAACTGGAGGTCTTTCGGGGCCTTGCGTTAAGCCCGTTGCCCTCCGGATGGTATGGCAGAGCGCCAAGGTTTTGAACATTCCGATTATCGGGTTAGGAGGTATATCTAATTGGAAAGATGCTGTTGAATTTATGTTGGCGGGAGCAACAGCTATACAGATTGGAACTTATAATTTTATAGATCCTACCATTTCTATTCAGGTAATAGATGGAATCAATGACTACTGTGATCGGCACGGGTTCAAATCTGTAAAGGAAATAATTGGAGCATTAGAGATATAAATCATTTTTCTGTTTTTAGTCAGGAATAATGATAAAAAGAAAAAGGGAGAAAATCGGGTTTTAACCTCATTTTCTCCCTTTAGTTTTATAACGTTAGTGCTAATTATTCACCTTTGATTGCAGCGATACCCGGTAAAACTTTACCTTCGATAGCTTCCAACAATGCACCACCACCTGTAGAGATGTAAGAAACCTTGTCTGCCATACCAAATTTATTGATACATGCAACTGAGTCACCACCACCAATTAATGAGAAAGCACCGTTAGCTGTTGCTTCTGCGATAGCTTCAGCGATAGCACGTGAACCTGCAGTAAAGTTATCAAATTCAAATACACCAGCAGGACCGTTCCAAAGGATTGTCTTAGCACCTTTAATAGCATCTGCAAAAGCCTTACGAGTCTCAGGACCAGCATCCAAACCTTCCCAACCATCAGGAACATCGTTAGCCGGGCAGATCATAGTGTGGGCATCATTTGAAAATGCATCAGCTGCTACACAGTCTGTACCTAATACCAGGTTAACACCTTTAGCTTTAGCTTTAGCAATGATGTCCAAAGCCAAGTCCAGCTTATCATCTTCGCAGATAGACATACCAATCTTTCCACCTTGAGCCTTAGCAAATGTGTAAGTCATACCACCGCATAAGATCAAGTTATCTACCTTGTCCATCAGGTTTTCAATAATACCAATTTTTGTAGATACTTTAGAACCACCCATGATAGCAGTAAACGGATGTTTGATATTGCTTAATACATTATCTACAGCCTGTACTTCTTTTTCCATCAGGTAGCCTAACATCTTATGGTCAGCATCAAAATAATCAGCGATAACAGCTGTTGAAGCATGCTTACGGTGTGCAGTACCAAATGCATCATTTACATAACAATCAGCATAAGAAGCTAAAGTTTTTGCGAATTCTTTTTGAGAAGCCTTCATAGCCTTCTTTGCTTCTTCGTAGCCTGGATCTTCTTTTTCAATACCTACAGGTTTACCTTCTTCTTCCGGATAGAAACGTAAGTTTTCCAACAGAAGAACTTCTCCTGGTTTCAATGCAGCAGCAGCGTCGCCTGCTTTTGCACAATCTGGAGCAAATTTAACAGGAACACCCAGCTGAGCTGATACAGCATCAACAATTTGGCTCAATGAATACTTGGCGTTTACCTTTCCTTTCGGTTTGCCCATGTGAGACATAATGATTAAGCTACCACCGTCTGCCAAAATCTTTTTCAGTGTAGGCAGAGCACCACGAATACGGGTATCATCTGTAATTTTACCATTTTCGTCGAGAGGTACATTGAAGTCCACGCGAACAATTGCCTTTTTACCGGCAAAATTAAACTGATCAATTGTCATAATATTGTCTATTTAAAAAATATGGTCATTTATACATGCAAACTTACATAAAAATATTTTTATTTCGGTACAGCTTTGCATTTTTTATTCTATAAGTTTGAATCGCAAACGCAAACGCCCTTCGTTATAGTCGTATGTGAGCAACTTGAAATGTCCTATTTCTGAGGTGTTTTGCACATGCGCTCCTATGCAGGCACACGCATCATAGTCTCCGATGCGCACAATCCGAAGAGTTGAACTTGCATCCTCTGGTAATTTACTTAAATCAACAATGGCTGCTGCTTCTTCTCTTGGCATGAATTCAATAGTTACCGGTAAATGCTGATCTATCACTTCATTTACTCGCCGTTCAATTTCCTGCATTTGTTCGGGGGTAGGAGCTTCCGATAATTCGTAATCGCATTTACTCTTCTTCCGTTCTATGTGGGCATTCCTCGACCTCGGGCAACCAAACATCCTAACCATAGTCTGGTTTAGAATATGTTCTGTTGTGTGCATAGGAGGATATTCCTGCTTGTTATGTTCGTTCAATTGAATTTCCTGTTCCATAAATAAAATCAACTGTTTCTAATAAAAAAAGAGATTATCAGGAATCTCTTCATTGATTCCCGACAATCTCTTTCTTTCAGTCTTAATAAATTGAATATTTCATTTCTTTATCAATGTATCAAGTCAACACTGCGTTTGATGAAATTGCTCAAAGCTTCGCCTTTCAGTAAGCCGTTGCTTAATAAGGCTAAGTCAATCAACTGACTAACTTTCTTGTTGCTAGCTGCATATTCGGCAATAATCTTATTGCACTCAACACGCAATTCTGCAATCTTTTTATTTGTATTAGTCATGTCTTCTTTTTCAGCTTCCGTGATTTCCTCTTCTTTTTTACTATTTTGAGTTTCACGCAAATCTGACTGACGAGCTTTCCATCCCTTCATATCGGCCAGAATAGGCTGTAATTTTTCATTACATGCTGATTCTTCACTTGCCAAAATGTCTTTTACTAAGGCGTGATCTGTATTAATTACCAAATTATAGCTATCAGGCATTTCTCCGTAGAAAGACATTCCCGGCTGCATAGCCGACATCTCACGCATACGACGCATATATTCACCTTGTGTCAGTACAACAGGATTAGAATTTTCTCCTAAAGCTTCCAAAGTGACCATAAACTCAGTCTTTTCCAGTTTAGGCAATTGGCTCTTGAAGATTTCTTGCAATGCTTCCCGCTGTTGTTCTTCCAATGAAACTTTTCCGACGTCTTCTTTAGCAATCAAACGGTCGATTGTATCACTATCTACACGAACGAAACGGACTTTATCCAACTTTTGTTCCAACTGGCCAATAGCATGAACATCCAACTGACCATTCATAACCAATACGCTGTATCCTTTATCCTTGGCGGCCTGGATGTAACTGTATTGTTCATTCTTATTCGTTGTGTACAAATAAACCAGTGTACCATCTTTGTCTGTCTGATTGTCTTTAATTAACGTCTTGTATTCATCAAGCGTATAATATTTATCATCAATGTCTTTCAGCAAGGCAAATTTAACTGCACGATCATAGAATTTTTCATCTGTCAACATTCCATACTGAATGAAGAGCTTCAGATAATCCCATTTCTCTTCAAATTGTTTCCGGTCTGTTTTGAAGATTTCTTCCAAGCGATCGGCTACTTTTTTCGTAATATGGCTTGAAATCTTCTTTACATTCTGGTCGCTCTGCAGATAGGAACGTGAAACATTCAATGGGATATCCGGTGAATCGATTACACCATGCAGCAATGTAAGGAATTCAGGTACGATTCCTTCTACAGAATCTGTGACGAATACCTGATTGCAATACAACTGAATCTTGTTCCGGTGTAAATCAATATTACTCTTGATACGTGGGAAGTAAAGAATACCTGTCAGATTAAACGGATAATCCACATTTAAGTGAATCCAGAAAAGCGGTTCGTCTGACATCGGATAAAGTTCCTGATAGAACTTTTTATAATCTTCATCTTTCAAATCAGCCGGTTTACGAACCCAGGCCGGTGTCGTATCATTAATAATATTATCCTCATCGGTATCCACATATTTACCGTCTTTCCATTCCTGTTTTTTACCGAATGCGATAGGAACAGGCAAGAAACGACAGTATTTCTTCAGCAGGTCTGTAATTTTCTGTTGATTCAGAAAATCTTTATTTTCATCATCAATGTACAGAATAATATCAGTACCACGGTCTGCCTTTTCAGTTTCTTCCAAGGTATAAGTAGGAGTACCGTCGCAGCTCCATTTTACAGCTTGTGCACCTTCTTTATATGACTTGGTAACAATTTCAACCTTCTTTGATACCATGAAAGAGGAGTAGAATCCCAAACCGAAATGACCGATGATTGCTGCTGCATCATTCTTATATTTCTCAACAAATTCTTCAGCACCAGAAAAGGCTATCTGATTGATATATTTATCGATTTCTTCAGCCGTCATACCAATACCTCTATCAGAGATGGTAATCGTCTGATCGTCGAATTTAACACGAACTGTCAGATCACCCATTTCACCTTTGAATTCACCAACTGAGGCCAATGTCTTCAATTTCTGCGTGGCATCGACTGCATTTGAAACGAGTTCACGTAAGAAAATTTCGTGATCACTATACAAGAACTTTTTGATGATCGGGAAGATGTTTTCACTTGTAACCCCGATATTACCATTCTTATTCATATTTATATTTTTTATTGTTATCTGATTAATTTAGCTTGTTTATTCAATCGTGCAAGCCATTAATTTTTCTACAAATTAAGTACCAAAGTCGTTTATAGAGACAAAAAGAAATATTATATGACATTTCTTCAGTTTGTCAATAGAGCTACTGCCAAATTTTCTTATGTAAGACAGGAGCATTAAAAAGGAATCCATAAAATGTAATTGAATAACTTTGATCACAAAATAAAAGGAAATCGATAACGAAATAAACGAGAAATAAAAACGATTCTCGTTAGTTCTGTTTCCATAGTACTGCACTTTTACAAATGAAACCCTATTGATTTATAATTATGATTATGTTAAATAGAAAATATATGAAATACCAGTTTGGGTTCTTCCTACTATAATTATACTCAGAATAACTGAATTTATTTACTTCTCTGTGTTGATATTGAAGATGGCTGGAAACAAATATGAACTTGAGTTCCCTTGTTTAATTCTGAATTGATTTTTACACGAGCGCCGAATGATTTTAGAATCCGAACAGATAATGTCAAACCAATGCCTTGTCCTTCAAAACCTCTGGCATTTTTACCCCGATAAAATGGCTGGAAAATACGTTTGATGTCATCTGAAGAAATACCAATTCCTTGATCTTCAATATATACATTGTAACCTTTAGTACGTATTTCGACTTCTTTTCCTTTCGAATATTTGTAAGCGTTGTTGATTATGTTTTGAATAGCAATACCTAATAAATGTGGATTTGCTTCAACAATTACCTCAGGGCCCTCCTTTTTAAAACGAACTGGATCAGTTACTAATGTTTGCAAAAAATCCTGTAAATGAATAGGTTCGATAGCACTATTAATGATTTCTTTGTCACCTCTAGAAAGAAATAGCAAGTGTTTCATCAGAATAATCATTCGTTGGCTTTCAGACTTAATACGTTCTAAGGCAGATGCATATTCTGCTGGTGTTCGTTCCCGCAACAGCGTTATTTCGCATTCTCCTTGAATGGCTGTCAACGGATTATTCAGTTCATGAGAAGCATTACTAATAAAAGATTTCTCATTTTGATAAGCTTCGTCTATCTGGTTCACTAAACGTCCGGCATATAATTTTCCAACTCCATAAACAAGAATTGCTGTTAGTCCAAAGGCAGCAAGCAGTAACCAGCCCATGCGAGCAATAATGTCCGCACCATATTGATTATTGGATCGAATTAAGACGATGAAATTCCCTTCATTATCTGGATAATAAATGGCTACACCATATTGATGTTCTTTCCCTTCAAAATGTACGATATGTTTTGAATACAATTCATTTATTTCTTCGTCCGATAAATAACGGGATAATGACTTTCTAGCCTTAATAATAGAATCTGCATTCAGAATTAACTCTTTAGCAATTGGTAATGCCTGATCATAACGCTTTTGCACCAGATCGTAGCTTGCATCATCCAGTTCATCCCGTTCCCAATATTTTTCAGCTGTAGCGATTGCTCGTTCAGCCAGATACGATTCATATACTTTATTAATTGATCGTGCAGTGAGGATATAGAACAATACCACTACGAACACAACTAATCCCATGATAAGCCATGTATATACCCAAACTATCTTGTTTCCTGTTTTCATGCTTCCATCATATAGCCGACTCCTACTACCGTATGAATCAATTTTTTGTCAAAACCTTTATCTATTTTAGAGCGGAGGTAATTGACATATACATCTACGATATTTGTATTGGTATCAAAATTCTTGTCCCAGACTTCCCGCAAGAGCTGCATCCGGCTCAGTGCAGAGCCTTGATTGTGCATAAAGAATTCCAACAACCGGCATTCTTTTACTGTCAGGTCGATCGGTTGTCCGTTCCGATAAGCTCTCCGGGTAGCTGTGTTTAATTGCAGGTCCGCGCATTCCAGGATTGCCGCAGAAGGGTGAGGCTCCCTCCTACGCAGCAATGCCCGTAATCTGGCCTGTAATTCGGCAAAACTAAAAGGTTTAGATATATAATCGTCGGCTCCTGCATCCAATCCAGCTACAATGTCATCAGTAGTTCCTAAAGCCGTTACCATAAGGATTGGAGTAACATATCCAAATTTCTGGCGGAACAGCTGGCAAAGTTGCAGGCCATCCATCTGGGGCATGATAATGTCAAGCATCAATAGATCAAATGATTCTTGGCAAATCATACCCCAAGCCTCTTCCCCATTGCTGGCCGTTACGACAGTATAACCGAATTCTTCCAATCCCCGTTTAATGAAGGAAGCAATGTTTATCTCATCTTCTGCCACTAAAATTTTAGCCATATTTCTCGCATTGAATTTTCACAAAATTAAATCATATCAATCGTCTTCACAATTTTCTTTGTTTTAATTTCCCATTTTTATCGAATAGAACCATTCTGTAGACAGCTTCGACCATCAACGGGAATATAAATAAAGTGAAAATGGTTGCTGTCACCAAGCCTCCAATGATGACAATAGCTAGCGGACGTTGACTTTCGGATCCGATACCAGTACTTACAGCTGCCGGCATCAAACCGATAGTTGCCATCATAGCTGTCATCAAGACAGAACGTACCCGGACTTTTACACTCTGGTGAATAGCGTCTTCCAGTTTTAATCCGTTCCACAGATTTTGCTTAATATCAGAAACAACGATAACTCCGTTCTGAATGCAAATACCAAAAAGTGCAATGAATCCAATACCTGCAGAAATGGAGAAATTAAATCCGGTAATTAACAAAGCACCTATTCCTCCAACTGCTGCATAAGAAACATTCAATAAAACCAGACCAGCATCTCTTGAATTTCCAAAAAGAACAAACAGAATAATAAAAATAATAGCTATACTGATAGGAACAACTTGCGCCAATCGTTTACTGGCTCGCTGCTGGTTCTCAAAATCGCCGGTCCATTTCAAGGAATAACCCTCAGGGAGAGAAACCTGTTGAGATACTTTCTGTTGAGCTTCTTTTACGGCACTTCCCATATCCCGTCCCCTGACAGAGAATTTTACCGCACAAAAGCGGGTATGATTATCTCTGTATATAATCAGCGGTCCGGTAATTGTTTTGATATCGGCCAGTTCTTGGATTGGAATCATTGCTCCATCTTTAGCCGGAACTAAAATTTTACCGATTTCTTCCTCATTTCTTCTGAATTCTTCCGCATAACGAACCATGATGTGAAATTTCCGTTCATCTTCGTATAGCAAAGAAGCACTTTTCCCTCCTATCGCCATTTCAATGATCGACTGAATATCTTCTTTAGCAACGCCATATCTGGCTAAACTGGCTTCGTTTAGTTCAATCCTCAGTTCTGGTTGACCAATATTCCTGATAACGCCCAAGTCTTCAATGCCTTCGACTGTCTGCAGTACATTATATATCTTATCCGCTGTTTGCTCCGATTCATATAGATCTTTACCAAATACTTTGACGGCGATGGATCCTTTCACTCCACTGGCTGCTTCTTCAACATTATCGGTTATCGGCTGGGAAAAATTAAAATCTATCCCTGGATATACTTTTAGGTCGTTTTGCAGTTTCTCTATCAGTTCACTCTTGGTAAGCTTGCTTTTCCACTCCTTTTCGGGATAAATATCTACATGAAATTCTATATTGTAGAATCCAGTCGCATCTGTTCCGTCGTTTGGACGCCCAGTTTGTGACAAAACTTTTCTTACTTCATCATATGATAGTAATTTTCCTCGTATTTCGTTGGCTAACTTGACTGATTCCTGTAAAGATATGCTTTGTGGTAAAGTTGCCCGGATATAAATTGAACCTTCATTCAACTGCGGGAGGAATTCTGTTCCTAACCAGGTAAAGCTCCATAAACCCAATATGGCAACAAGAGTAGCTATTGTTATAACTCGTTTCCGACATCGATGACAGTACTCAAACACGTTTGAAGCGTATTTATTTACGACATTCAAAAAAGGATTGTGTTTTTCTCTGACATTTGTCTTTAACAAGATAGATGACAGGAGAGGAACTAAAGTCAGGGTAAAAAGAAGAGCTCCCAATAAAGCAAATCCTAAAGTATAGGCCAGTGGACTGAACATCTTTCCTTCTACTTTCTGGAAAGAGAAAATGGGAATGAGAGCCGTGATGATAATCATTTTGGAGAAGAAAACAGATTTCGCCTGTCTTTTGGCAGTTTTTCTGATGATTCCCATCTTACTCATTACATTGAAAGCCGGCATACCGACTTCCCTCGCTTTCTTGTCGAGCATGACAAAAAGTCCTTCTGTCATGACGACAGCTCCATCGACAATGATACCAAAGTCTATTGCTCCCATTGAGAGCAGATTGGCACTCATACCCATGACATGCAAACAAATAAACGCAAACAATAATGCCAATGGGATGATAACAGCAACAATAACTGTCGTTCTCCAGTCTGCCATAAAGATCAGAATAACAAAGATGACGAAAACCAGTCCTTCCGTCAGATTCTTCGTAACCGTATGTACAGCCAGGTGTACCAGATCTTCCCGATCGTAGAAAGGAACTATGCGGACATCATCCGGCAGTTCCGATTGTATTTCCTTGATTTTATCTTTTAAGGCATTAATAACCAATTCCGGATTTTCACCTTTCCGCATGACAACAATTCCTTCTACTACATCATCGTTATCCATGCAGCCAACCTGACCTAAACGTGGCAGGCAAGATTCTTTAACGGTAGCTAAGTGTTTTACTAAAATGGGTGTTCCGTTGATATTCTTTACAACGATATTCTCGATTTCCTTGATATCGTTTATTAATCCAATTCCACGAACAACGTAGGCTTGTGAACTTTTAGTAATAATATCGCCACCTACGTTCAGATTACTTTTGGAAATGGCTTCATACAACTCTAATGTGGAAATCCCGTAACTCATCAGCTGATTGGGATTTACACTAACTTCGAATGTCTTTACTTCTCCTCCGAAACTGACAATATCCGCTACACCAGGTACGGCTCTTAGCTTTCGCTCGATGGTCCAGTCCTGCCATGTCTTCAATTCTCTGACAGAACGTTTGCTACTTTGCAATGTGTACCGGAAAATCTCCCCTGTCGGTCCGTACAGCGGTTGTACTTCTGGAGTTATGCCTTCGGGTAAATCGGCATCATTTAATAGATTATATACCTGCTGCCGTGCAAAGAAATCATCTACATGGTCTTCAAACATTACATTGACTACAGATAGACCAAATAAGGTTGAACTACGAATATCCGTTTTCTTCTGCACCGAATTCATGGCAATTTCAATAGGAATCGTTATGAACTTCTCTACTTCTTCGGCACTGCGTCCTGGCCATTGCGTGATGATCGTTACTTTTGTATTTGTCACATCCGGGAAGGCGTCTATGGGAGTATGGGTGAAACTGGCGATACCGATAAGGATACTTAATCCCGTACAAAAGAATATAAAGAATTTATTCTTCAGTGAAAATGTAATTATCTTGTCAATAAATGAATGCATGGTCAAACTATTTTAAAGCATTGTAAACTAAAAGGGAATTATGATTGACCAGAACATCTCCTTGTTCAAGTCCTTTATCTACAAAACATACTGTTTGGTTCTGCTTGTAAATACTGATTTCCTGCTTTTGGAATGATCCTTGTGCTGATACAATAACCACGTATTGATGACCATTCTCAAAAATGACTGAGGTTGCCGGAATACAGGGTAACATTTGCTCGTCTTCTTGCCGGGTAACATATACATTCGCGAACATACCCGGTTTCAGCAGATATTTTGGATTGTCAAGTTTGATTCGGATGCGCATCGTTTTGCTTTCCTGGTCCAATACTTGGTATATACGATCCACTTCTCCCGCAAATTCCTTATCTTTATAGGCCAAAGTTGTTATTCTGACAGGCTGTTTTTCTTTTACCTTATTAATATCGCTTTCATAAACATCTGCTGTAACCCATACTTTTTCTAAACCTGCAATTGTAAATAGCTCTTCTTCCTGATCTGGCCGGATTGAGCGATTGGCATTGATGTTCCTTTCTGTAATAAAACCAGATACCGGAGCCTTCAGTAAATAATAGGTATCATGATCGGTCGGATACAAGTCATACAATTTATGTATTCGTTGTAATTCTGCATTCGCATCCGATAAAGCCTGGCTTGCTTCCAGTCTGTCGCGATCAGAAATCATACCTGATGCGTACATATCTTCTGCCGCCTGCAGATTTCTTTCAGCTACCCGTTTTTGTTGTTCGGCTGCCTGGCGTTCTTTCGACAGTTCAGCGATTTCCTGACTTCGTATTGACGCCAGGACACTACCCTTTTCTGCATAATCACCAACTTCGGCATTGACAGTCACCACATTGCCACTTAACATCGAATAGACCGGAGTAACTTTATCCATATCAAAATCTATTCGTCCGTTCAATAATAGTTCCCGTTTTAATGGCTGGCAGAAAACAGTATCTAAGCTAATGACTTGTTTCAAACTATCTGTCAGGCAGAATAATTCACGCTCGCTTTCTTGTTCTTCTTTCCCAGTTTTTGTACACGAAAAGACAAAGGGTAAGACCAACAGGCAAACCCATAAATTCTTATATTCCATAATTTATTTCTTTATTTGTATCCTATTAAAATGAGAAGTCAATAAACGAATACATTGTGATCTGTCACGATATTAATATCTTCTACTGCCAAAAACAGATCTTGCTTGATCTGATTCATCTGCAAGTAGATTTCTTTGTAGCTGTTATAATAATCAATGAATTCCAACAGACTGATATTCCTTTTCAGAAAATTCTGATTGACTCCACGAATTATCTCAGACAGTCTGTCGGTTAGTTCCCAATTCGTCTTTTTGTACAGCTCAAGGGCTTTGTCCAAGCGAGAGTAAGTTGAAAATAATTCATTTTCGACTTCTCTTCTGGCCTGTTCTTCTTGTTTATGAGACTGTTCTACGGCAAATCGTGCAGCTTTTATATTTCCTTGATTTCGATTGAAAATAGGAATGGATACATTCACGCCGATTGCCCAATAGTTATTGATAAAGTTTCCTGCTTTGTCGTACGTCCCTTTTATACTTACTTCGGGGAACGCTAATGATTTCTGAAGTTTCTGGTTTGCTACAGATGTTTGTATCTGGGCTTCAGCCAGCTTGACGTCAGGCCTGACTTGCATGAATTCCAGTAAATCAGAGAAAGGAATACGTTTCAGATCAACAGATGGTAAGAAGGATTCATTCAGGAAAGGAACGAGGGGTTGGTCGGCTGGCATTCCCATCAGGAGCTTAACAGCTGCCTGCAGATCAATAATCTGACTGCTAAGTTCATTCTTATCCTTCTGGAGTGAGAGTAATAACGCTTCCAGTCGAGTTCGCTCAAGTAAGGAAATATTCCCCTGTTCGTGTTGCTGGCCGACTGTTTCAATAACCTTTGCCAACGAGCTGATCTCAGTTTCATAGATCTGTTGCGACTGGATTGCATAGAAAAGACGGATAAAGTCTTTCTTGAGCTCGCTACGCAAAGTTCTAACCACTTCCTCAAACTGATATTGAGCTATTTCTTTATTGGCTTTTTCCAGTTTTATGCGATTGTTGTATTGTCCGGCAATATAAATCAGTTGTTCCAGTTCTACTGCCGTCTGTCCGTCTTTCCCAAAATCGAAATAACGCCCGTTTAGCCGGTTATACACATTCTGCTCAAACGAAATTACTGGATTTTCAAACAACTTGGCCTGGACAATAGCCGCGTCTGCTTTACTGATTTCATAGTGTGCCGCCAGTAATTGCAGATTGTTTGTCATAAAACACTGTTCAGCCTCCTGAAGTGTCACCCGCTGTTGCGTAATCTCTTGTCCGTAAACAGATAGGCAGACTGACGTAAACAGCGATAAAATCATCATCCTTTTCATGCTCTCTTATTTATTTAATGTGCAGCAAAAATAGATGATGCCAGTTACAGTGCTGTCATGAAAGCAATTAGAAAAGGCTTAATGCAAATTAGAAATTGATTAAAATGCAGTCGTAGATTGTGTTTTTGGTGTTGTGGTTTTGTCAAATAAAAAAGCCCGCCCTTTAAAGAAGAGCAGGCTTTCTGTTATTGAATGATCAATATAAAATTACTTGTTCATTTCTGCTTCGATAGCATCAAACTTATCACCCATATTCAAGTTATAGTAGATACCACGTAAAGCTGTCATGTAATCTCTTTCTTCAGGTTTCATCTGGTGTGCCTTTTCGAAATACGGCATAGCCTTTTCAAACAAAGCTTTAGCTTTACCTGATTCTTCCTGATACTTCTGAGTATCTGTAATTGAGTTAGCTTCACCCAGCTTATTTACACCCTGATTGTAATATACACGACCTAAGTTAGCCAAGATATCCGGATTTTCACCATCCAGTTCTACTGCTTTCTTGAAGTATTCTTCAGCTTTTGCATAATCTTTTACACCTGTTTCGTATACACGGCCCATTACATCATACAGCTGTGCATTGTTCGGGTCTTTCTGAATAGCTGAATTCAGATATTCAATAGCTTGTTCGTTTCTGTTTGAATAGATGTAGTTATTGATCAGGCTCAGCATATAATACTTTTCATCCGGGAATTTTTCCATACCTTCTTTCAAAGTCTTTTCCAGGTTGACAGTATCTTTAGCCTGTTCGTATTCATAGCACAAATACTGGTAAACATCATTCTGACGATAGTCTGTGTTCTTTGCACGTTCCAAAGCTGCAATTGCTTTCTGTGAATCCTTCAACTGAGTAGCGGCTACTGCTGCATAGAACTGAACAGTCATGAAGTTAGAATCGCGGGCAGCTGTCGGAGTATCTTTGAACATTGGATGATCAGAGATTTCCAAATACTGCTGGAAGAAATCATATGCTTTTGGATAATCTTTCTGATCGAAGTAATAAGCACCACCGTTGATGTAATATACATGGTTAGCACTTAAAATGCTCTTAATATCCTTTGTGAACTTCGGTTTGATCTTTCCTTTTTCGTTTGGAAGCTGATCTAACTCATAAGCTTTTTCCAAGTACGGAAGAATGTTTGCTAAAGCCGTGTACATAACCGGTTCGTTCGGCTGGCTACCTAACATTTGTTTTGTTCTTTCCATACTGAACTCCTGATCTTCGATGAAACCAGCTACGTACCATGTCTTTGCCTGATCTTTCGTTTCTGCATTTTCCAGAGCGCCTTTGATCATTGATCTGGCTTCTGCAAAATTAGGATTTGATCCCTTTGCCAAACTCTGTGCTTCACTTACAGCTTTCTTTTGTGCAAACGAAGCTGAAAACGCCATACAAAGTGCTGCTGTCAATAATACTCTTTTCATTGTAAATAAAAGTTTTTAAATAAATATTCTATTTGTTTATCTATCGGTTTTTTGTTATTATTCTTCGGATGAATTGTCTTCTCTTGGCTGAATTATATTTTCATTATTCATTTCAGCCTGTGACTGATCTTTTGCCTCTCCGCTCGCTTTTTCAGCAGCTGCCTGTTCTTCCGAATCAGTCAATACTTTGCATACAGAAGCGATTTCATCATTTCGTTTTCCTAAATTGATCAGACGTACTCCCTGCGTTGCACGACCAATAATACTCAAATCAGATACTTTGGTACGAATCGTAATACCTGACTTATTTATAATCATCAGATCGTTCTCATCCGTCACGTTCAAGAAGGCCACTAATTTACCGGTTTTCTCTGTAATATTCAAAGTTTTTACACCTTTTCCTCCTCGATTTGTGATTCGGTAGTCATCAATATGTGAACGCTTGCCGTAACCTTGTTCGGAAACAACCAATGTCGTTTCTTTTTCTTTGTCTTTGATGCAAACCATGCCGACTACTTCATCCATACCATCGTCGTCGAGAGTCATGCCTCGAACACCCGATGCTGTACGTCCCATTTCCCGGACAGCACTTTCATGGAAGCGGATAGCACGACCATTTCTGTTGGCAATCAAGACTTCCCGATCTCCATTTGTCATACAAACCTGAATCAAGCCGTCATCTTCACGCAAGGTAATGGCATTAACACCATTCTGGCGTGGACGTGAATAGGCTTCCAAGCAAGTCTTTTTGATGATACCTTTCTTGGTACAGAACAACAGATAATGAGAATTGACGAACTCGGTGTCGGTAGTCAGTTTCTTAACCCGGATAAAGGCCTGTACCTTATCATCTGCTTCAATGTTCAACAGATTCTGGATAGCGCGGCCCTTGGCATTCTTTGTTCCTTCCGGAATCTGATATACCGGCAGCCAGAAACAACGGCCTTTTGAGGTGAAGAACATCATCGTCGCATGCATAGATGCCGGATAAATATATTCGATAAAGTCTTCATCGCGTGTTTCTGATCCCTTCACTCCTATGCCACCTCGTCCCTGAGCCTTGAAGTCGGCCAGCGGGGTCCGCTTGATATAGCCCATATGAGAGATGGTAATGATCATCTCATCATCTGCATAGAAATCTTCCGGATTCAGATCTTCCGAAGCATAGATGATGTCTGTCTTACGTTCATCTCCATACTTGTCTTTGATTTCCTGTAATTCGTCTTTGATAATCTTCATACAAAGGTCATCATTCTCGAGGATCTCTTTCAAGTAGGCAATTTGTTTTTCCAATTCTTCGTATTCAGCACGCAGTTTGTCTTGTTCTAGTCCTGTCAGCTGGCGTAAACGCATTTCAACAATGGCTCTAGCCTGACGGTCTGACAAGGAGAAGCGTTCCATTAATCGTTCAATCGCTTCCTGCGGACTTGTCGACGATTTGATGATGGCAATTACTTCATCAATATTGTCGGAAGCAATAATCAACCCTTCCAGGATATGGGCACGCTCTTCGGCTTTTGCCAGATCATACCGTGTACGACGGATTACGACTTCATGACGATGGTCAACAAAGGCCTTGATCAGATCTTTCAGGTTCAACAGACGCGGACGTCCATTGACCAGAGCAATGTTATTAACACTGAAAGAAGACTGCAGAGCAGTCATTTTATATAGTTTGTTCAGAACGACCTGGGCATTAGCATCGCGTTTTACATCTACAACGATACGCAGACCGGCACGGCTTGATTCGTCCGTCACATCCGAAATACCGTCAATACGTTTTTCGTTGACCAGATCGGCAATACTTTTTACCAAGTCTGATTTGATAACCTGATAAGGTATTTCTGTAATGATGATCTGTTCGTGATTATTTTCTACTTCAATCTCCGCTTTACCCCGCAGTACGATACGGCCACGTCCGGTCATGAAGGCTTCCTTTACTCCATCGTAACCGTAAATAGTGGCTCCTGTCGGGAAATCCGGAGCTTTAATGTATTGCATCAAGCCCTCTATATCAATTTCTCCACGAGAATCGATGTAAGCCATACAACCGTCAAGTACTTCAGACAAATTGTGTGTCGGCATATTGGTTGCCATACCTACGGCAATACCCGAAGCTCCGTTTACCAGCAGATTCGGAATGCGAGTAGGCAATACAGTCGGTTCCTTCAATGAATCATCAAAGTTCAACTGAAAATCAACTGTATCTTTATCTATATCGCGAAGCATTTCTTCAGCCAGTTTGCTAAGGCGTGCTTCTGTATAACGCATGGCAGCCGGACTATCATTATCCATTGAACCGAAGTTTCCCTGGCCGTCGACCAAAGTATATCGCATAGACCACCATTGAGCCATACGAACCAGCGCTCCATAAACGGAACTGTCGCCATGCGGATGGTATTTACCTAAAACTTCACCAACAATTCTTGCAGATTTCAGATGTTTTTTATCGGATGTGTTTCCAATCATGTTCATACCATATAATATACGGCGATGAACAGGCTTGAAACCATCACGTACATCAGGAAGAGCACGAGATACAATGACCGACATAGAATAATCTATGTAGGCCGATTTCATTTCTTCCTCAATGTTAATCTTTATAATTCTGTCTTGATCAACCATTTAGTTTTATATTAATTACACTAGATTTTTGAATCTATTAAAAAGTGCACTAAAGTAAGGCTTTTCCGCCGATTACGAAAGAAATTCGGCCTAAAAATTATATTTTAACCCATTCTAAAGCTATTTAAAGGATGATGGCATAGTATTTGATAGAAGTATTAGTAACGGTTTGCGGATAAATTTTAAAGAGCCACAAGAGAAAGTTTGCCTAAGAAAGTTTATCTTTGCAATTTGTATATTGGTTTTAGAGAATTGGCAAAACCTGCAATGGACTTGTTTTAATATTTGCCCGCAAAACTAAAGGAGATTTCTTATTATACACCTATATATATTATAAGGATGAAAAATAAATATTCAGAAAGATTGATTGACGTGATTGAATACAGTCGTGAAGAAGCCGGCCGTTTACAGAATACGTATATCGGTCCCGAACACCTGATGCTGGGTATTATTCGCGATGGTTCAGGAAAAGCTTATCAATTGCTGGAGGATTTTCATGTCGATCCGTTTACAATTAAACGGCTGATCGAACAGGAAATCAAGAATACCGTCGATTCTGATTACTCTACCAAGGAAATTACCGTCAGCAAAACGACAGAACGTGTACTGCGGATGAGCGATGCTGAAGCACGTAATCTACACAAAGACCAAACAGATACCGAACATCTGCTGCTTGCCATTGTACGCGAAGAATATAATGTAGCAGCTCGTATCCTGATGGATGCCGGTATTTCTTATTCTTCGCTTTTCGAGAAGTTGAGAGAAGAATCTGAACCCGATTACATACATACTGAACGTGAACCGAACGACGAAGAACTGATGGAAATCGAAGACGGATATACGGATGATGACGAAGAAGATGAAGATGATAACTTCTCTCGTCGTGACAATCCTCGCTCCTCTTCTTCTGGCAATACGGGTTCTGCTCCGTCGAAATCGCCCAATGATACGCCGGTATTGGATAACTTCGGAACAGATATGACTCGGGCTGCGGCCGAAAACCGTCTGGATCCGATCGTTGGCCGGGAAAAGGAAATCGAACGTCTGGCACAGATCCTGAGCCGCCGCAAGAAGAACAATCCGGTATTGATTGGAGAACCGGGCGTAGGTAAATCTGCCATCGTGGAAGGTTTGGCTATGCGTATCGTGCAACGGAAGGTTTCCCGCATTTTGTTTGACAAGCGGGTTATCAGCTTGGATATGGCGTCTATTGTGGCAGGTACGAAATACCGCGGACAATTTGAGGAACGTATCAAGGCCATTCTAAACGAGCTTTCCAAGAACCCGAATATCATTTTGTTTATCGATGAGATTCATACGATTGTCGGCGCCGGTTCGGCTGCCGGTTCGATGGATGCGGCCAATATGCTGAAACCGGCGTTGGCAAGAGGTGAGATTCAGTGCATTGGTGCTACTACGTTGGATGAGTATCGTAAGAACATCGAGAAAGATGGAGCGCTGGAGCGTCGTTTCCAGAAGGTAATTGTAGATCCGACTACCGCAGAAGAGACGTTGCAGATTCTGAACAACATCAAAGACCGGTACGAAGAGCATCACAATGTTTATTATACACCGGAAGCGTTGGCGGCGTGTGTCAAATTGACGGAGCGTTATATTAGCGATCGGAATTTCCCGGATAAGGCCATCGACGCTTTAGACGAAGCCGGTTCGCGTGTGCATATCTCGAACATTACAGTGCCGAAAAGCATTGAAGAGCTGGAAGCCAAGATTGAAGAGACGAAGAATGAAAAGCTGGCTGCAGTGAAATCGCAGAACTTTGAGTTGGCTGCCAGTTTCCGGGATAAGGAAAGACAGTATCTGATGGACTTGGAGTCGGCCAAGGCTAAGTGGGAAAAAGAAATGCAGGAGCATCGGGAAACGGTAGATGAAGACAAAGTGGCAGAAGTTGTTGCCATGATGTCTGGTGTACCGGTACAGCGAATTGCTAAAGCCGAAAATGTCCGTCTGCTGGAAATGGCGGATATCTTGAAGAGTAAGGTAGTCGGACAAGATGATGCCGTGCATAAGATTGTGAAAGCCATTCAGCGTAACCGTGTCGGACTGAAGGATCCGAACAAGCCTATCGGTACGTTTATGTTCCTCGGACCGACGGGTGTTGGTAAAACCCATCTGGCCAAGAAACTGGCAGAATATCTGTTTGATTCGGCCGATGCGCTGATCCGTATTGATATGAGTGAATACTTGGAGAAGTTTGCCGTGTCACGTCTGATTGGAGCGCCTCCGGGATACGTTGGTTATGAAGAAGGCGGACAATTGACGGAAAAGGTTCGCCGGAAACCGTATTCGGTTGTCTTGCTCGACGAAATAGAGAAGGCACATCCGGACGTATTCAATCTGTTGTTGCAGGTACTCGACGAAGGACGTCTGACAGACAGTTTGGGTCGTCGGATTGATTTCAAGAATACGATCCTGATCATGACCTCCAATATCGGTACGCGCCAGTTGAAAGATTTCGGTCGTGGCGTCGGTTTCAATACACAAATGGCAGGCGAAGTGGACAAAGACTTCTCGAGAGGTGTGATCCAGAAAGCCTTGAACAAAGCATTTGCGCCCGAATTCCTGAATCGTATTGATGATATCATCATGTTCGATCAGTTGGATAAAGAGGCCATTTACAAGATTATTGACATCGAACTGAAAGGCTTGTACAAGCGTGTGAAAGATTTGGGTTATTCACTCGAGATTACTGATGCAGCCAAAGATTTTGTGGCCTCGAAAGGATATGATGTACAGTTCGGCGCCCGTCCGCTGAAACGAGCTATCCAGAAATACCTGGAAGACGAGATGGCAGAACTGATCATCCGTTCATCGGTTACAGAAGGTGATACAATGGTAGTCGATTTTGATACAAACGAACAGAAAATTATAACATCTGTGAAGAAGAAGTCCGAATAAATTCACTCTTCTTCCGCTATTTCAGATAAAGATAAAAAGGCAAGGCAGGAAAACCTTTCGAAAGAGAGGTTTCCGGTCTTGCCTTTTTTGTTATCGCCTCTTTGTCTTTGAATACGCTGCATATGACTTCCTGCACTTATTCCCGTTACTTTTGAATATGATTCTCGTTACTTTTTAATTGTTTGACATATATGGAAAAGCTTTACCACATCTGTCAAAAAACTTTTTCACATATATGATAAAGCTTTTCCATATATGTCAAAAGATTACTTTCTAGTTAGAATTGTATTTAAATCTCCCGAGAATCATTTTTCTTTCCCCCTATTAACATATTCTCCCGTCTCAATTATCCCTTATAAATGATAGGGAACCGAAAAAATGACTATATTTGCAAGTAAACATTTTTAAACTATACCATTCATTTACTAATCTTTTAAGGTAATGAAAAGAGACAACATCATTTTTGACATCATTGAGAAAGAACATCAGCGCCAGCTGAAAGGTATTGAACTGATTGCTTCAGAGAATTTTGTAAGTGATCAAGTAATGCAGGCAATGGGTAGCTGCTTGACAAATAAGTATGCCGAAGGTTATCCCGGTAAGCGTTATTATGGCGGATGCGAGGTCGTTGACCAGAGCGAAACGATTGCGATCGAACGCCTGAAAAAATTATTCCATGCTGAATGGGTGAATGTACAGCCTCACTCAGGAGCTCAGGCCAATGCCGCTGTATTGTTGGCTGTTCTGAAGCCGGGTGATACTTTTATGGGCTTGAACCTGGCACATGGCGGACACCTTTCTCACGGCTCATCAGTAAACAGTTCTGGTATCTTGTATCATCCAGTTGAATATAATGTAAAAGAAGAAACCGGTCGTGTGGATTATGACCAGATGGAAGAAGTGGCTTTGCGCGAAAAACCGAAATTGATCATCGGTGGCGGTTCGGCTTACTCTCGTGAATGGGATTATAAGCGTATGCGTCAAATCGCCGACGAAGTAGGCGCATTGCTGATGATTGATATGGCGCATCCGGCAGGTTTGATTGCGGCAGGTTTATTGAATAATCCGTTGGAATATGCTCATATCGTAACGTCTACCACTCACAAGACATTGCGTGGACCGCGCGGAGGTATCATCTTGCTGGGCAAAGACTTCGAAAATCCTTGGGGAAAGAAGACTCCGAAGGGCGAAATCAAGAAAATGTCTCAGTTATTGGATTCTGCCGTATTCCCGGGCATTCAGGGAGGACCGCTGGAACATGTTATTGCTGCTAAGGCCGTAGCCTTCGGCGAAGCTTTGGAACCGGAATATAAAGACTACCAGACTCAGGTGAAGAAGAATGCGGCTACTATGGCACAAGCATTCATAGATAAAGGATATAAGATCATTTCGGGTGGTACCGACAACCACAGTATGTTGATCGACCTGCGTACGAAGTTCCCTGATCTGACCGGTAAAGTAGCTGAAAAAGCACTGGTAGCTGCCGACATTACAGTTAATAAGAACATGGTTCCGTTTGACAGCCGCTCTGCTTTCCAGACATCTGGTATCCGTATCGGTACGCCGGCTATTACGACTCGTGGTGCGAAGGAAGAACTGATGGGTGAAATCGTCGAGATGATTGATACTGTTTTGTCAGCACCCGAATGCGACAAGACGATCACAGCCGTTCGCGAAAAGGTAAACAGCATCATGAAAGAATATCCTATTTTTGCTTGGTAATATTCAATCAACTTTTAAATATCTCAAAAAACACAGTAACATGAAGAAGCTTTTAGCAACATTTTGTGCCGGTATGGCCTTATGTTTTTTAGCTTCCTGTGCTGAACCCCAGGGCGAAGTGAAGTCGTACAACCAGGGAATCAACATCATCCCTACTCCACAGAGCCTGGTTCAGCAAGATGGATTCTTCCGTTTGAACAGCCATACGGCTATCACGGCAGGAAGTCCGGAAGCAAAGACAATTGCCGAATTCTTTGCGGCAAAGATGAGAACGTCAACCGGTCTGGACATTCAGGTGGCAGAAAAAGGTAATATCCTGTTGTCGTTAGATTCGTCTCTCGATGTGCCCAACGACGAGGGTTATTCATTGGAAGTATCGAAAGATGCCGTTAAGGTTGTAGCCAAAACGACGCAAGGTCTGTTCTATGGCATGCAGTCATTCCTGCAATTATTGCCGGCCGAGATTGAAAGCCCGTCGAAGGTAAACGGAATAGCCTGGCAAGCTCCTGCTGTCAGCATAAAAGATGCTCCTCGCTTCGGTTACCGTGGTATTATGCTGGACCCTTGCCGTCATTTCATGCCGGCTGAGAATGTCAAGAAATACATTGACGTCCTGTCGTTGTTCAAGATCAACCGTATCCACTGGCACTTGACAGACGACCAGGGCTGGCGTATTGAGATCAAGAAGTATCCGAAACTGACTGAGATCGGTTCGAAGCGTATCGACGGCGAAGGAACCGAATATGGTGGATATTATACGCAGGAAGAAATAAAGGATATTGTGAAATATGCGGCCGACCATTTCATTACGGTCGTACCGGAACTGGAATTGCCGGGACATGAAATGGCAGCTATTGCAGCTTATCCGAATTTGTCTTGTAAAGGTGAGCCGGGAACTCCGCGTATCATCTGGGGTGTTGAAGATATCGTAATGTGTCCGGGCAAGGAAGATATGTTTACTTTCCTGCAGGATGTGATCGATGAAATGGTTCCTCTTTTCCCGAGTGAGTATTTCCATATCGGAGGAGATGAATGTCCGAAGACCAGCTGGAAGAACTGTCCGCTCTGTCAGAAACGTATCAAAGCAGAAGGACTGAAAGCTGACGGAAAACACTCGGCAGAAGAAAAACTGCAGAGCTATGTTATCCAACGTATGGAAAAATACCTGGAGACCAAAGGGAAAAGGATTATCGGCTGGGATGAAATCCTGGAAGGTGGTCTGGCTCCTTCGGCAACAGTGATGTCATGGCGCGGTGAAGAAGGTGGTATTGCTGCCGCTTTGATGGATCATACCGTTATCATGACTCCGGGCGGAAACGGCATGTACCTGGATGCTTACCAGGGCGATCCGAAGATTGAACCGGTGACGATTGGCGGTTATACGTTGTTGGAAAAGACATACAGCTATAATCCGATACCGGATACATTGGCAGCGATGGGCAAAAGCGATTATATTTTGGGTGTTCAGGGAAATACATGGTCTGAATACATGTATGATGAAGCCAAACGCGATTATATGATTTTCCCACGTATTCTGGCCGTTGCTGAAATTGGTTGGACGAATCTGGACCGGAAAGATTATAAGGACTTTGAACGTCGTATCGAGAACGCTTATGTCCGTCTGGATGGTCATGCGATCAACTACCATATTCCGCTGCCTGAACAGCCGAACGGTTCATGCAACTTCGTAGCATTTACCGACAAGGCTTCGCTGGAATTCAAGACAACCCGTCCGATCAAGATGGTTTATACCTTGGATGGCAGCGAACCGACTCCGGCTTCAACAGCCTACACGGCTCCGATTGAAATCACCGAAACTACAACCTTGAAGATTGCTTCGGTATTGCCTTCAGGCAAAATGAGTCCGATCCGTACGATTCAGGTAGAAAAGCAGTCGCTGGCTCCAGCCAAGGAAGTCGCTCAAACGACTCCGGGCTTGAATATGGAAGTAACAGATGGCATGTATCTGAATGTAAAGGAACTGGAAGCAGCCAAGAAGGAAACGAAGAAATCGGTTATCAAAGACCTGAAGGAAATCCGTTCGGTTGTTGAAACATCTGAATCGATGCGTGGAGTTAACCAATATGCTGCCGTAGCAACAGGTTATGTAAATATTCCGGAAGATGGTGTTTATTTCATTTCATCTGATCTGGAAGAAGTCTGGATCGACGGCAAGTTGTTGGTTAACAATAGCGGTGAAGTAAAACGCTTCTCCCGTCATGACAATTCAGTTGCTTTGGCAAAGGGATTACATGAAATCAAAGCGGTGTTCTTAGGTCATATCATCGGTGGCTGGCCATCTAACTGGAACGACGGAAGCATCAAGCTCCGCAAGTCGGATGCCGCTGAATTTACAGCGATCACTCCAGAAATGTTATGCCATTGATAATAAGCCTATCAATCAGATAACAGAAAGCCGGCCTTTCGGGGCTGGCTTTTTTTATTCATATATTCCATTTTGATAGTCGTGTAAATACTGCTTGAAAGTCTTTCCTGTCTGTTGCTTAAAGAACCGCATCAGATGGCTGGGGTCGGAAAAACAGAAATCATCTGCCAATTGACTGATTGTACGGTCGGAGAACAATAATTCATTCTTCAGTTCCTCAAGCAGGCGCTGTTTTAATAAATGCGTAGCCGAGACGCCAAATTGTGCCATGACGGCCGAATTCAGTGATATACGGCTGATATGAAGCATATCGGCATATTCCTGAACACGTTGCATCGTGTGTATGTGTTGTTCGAGTAAATCCTTATACTGAAACGCATAATTGTTTTTAGGAACTTCCACAGGTAGTTGGTAGGCAGTAGCATAAGCACGGTTAATTATCACCAACAGATAATAAAGCACAGACACTATCAGGTTATACGAATCAGCGACAGGATGCAATAATTCCTGTTTTATCTTCCCAAGCAAGCGAATATATTCAGCCTGTTCTCCGGGTGAACAATATAAATATGGAGGAGTATCTGTCTGATAACAGTAAAGTAAACGATAGACAAAGAATTTGTCGGCGATGAATGTGCGCATGAAGTCTTCGCGGAAGATAAGGAAAGTATAATCCAACGCAGCTTCATCAACATGCCATTCTTGTTTCTGATGAGGCGAAAGAAGCAGGATCATGTCATCCCGTAAATCAATCTTCCGAAAGTTTAACAGCAAAAAGCCATTTGCCTTGCGGAAGAAAAAGAAGCAGAAGAAATCTGTTTTGAACCGTTTATATTCGGTTAATACGCCACTGATATCCACGCTTTTACCGGTATTGATATAAAAATCTACTCCGCAATCAGTTTTGCTGAATGGGACGCTGACCAGTTTTTCCGGATTGATAATCTCTTTCATAAATCGACCTTTTTACAAAGGTACTATTTCCTCTTTATCAAAAGGGCATATATTCCATAATTTAAGGCATAAAGCAATCAGACCGATCTGTCGAAATTTGCAACTGTAATTATTAAAGATATAATCACAATGGAAAAGGGAAAAACATGTATCCGTCTGATACGTAATGCTACTTTGAGAATTAATTATGGAGGGAAAAATATTCTCGTTGACCCTATGCTTGCAGGAAAGGGAGAGTTAGAATCAGCTCTCGGCGTATATAAGACACCACGAGTACATCTTGTCATGCCTATGGATGAAATCACCAAGGGATTAGACATGGTTTTGCTTACACACAACCATATTGATCATTATGATCCGACTGTAAAACGGTACTTACCATTAGATATTCCGTTCTTTACTCAACCGCAGGACAAAGAATTTATCGAACAAGAAGGCTTTACAAAGGTTGAGAAGATTGAAGATAACAAGAGTGTGGACAACTTGATGATTTACCGAATACCAGGAAATCACGGTTTTGGAAAAATAGGACAGATAATGGGACCTGTTTCGGGGTATGTATTGACTGCCCATGAATGTCCAACCATTTATATTATGGGAGACTGCAGATGGGAAACTGGTGTCCGAAAGGCCGTAGAAAAATTTAAACCCGACTATATTGTAGTTAACTGTGGAGGAGCAATATTTCCGGAGTTTTCCAAAACAGATGGCTGCATTATTCCTGACGAAAATGAAGTAATGCGGATCTTGAACGAGATCTCTGACTCCATTAAACTGATAGCTGTACACATGGATGCTACTGACCACGGACAAACTTCTCGTACGATCTTACGCAATGAAGCCTTACATTGCCATGTCGATATGAGTCGGTTGATTATTCCTGATGATGGAGAAATTATTACGCTATGATGGTAGTTAAACAAATTGACGTGCAGAACGTCATGACCAAATCATCGTTGCCTGTCGGTGGTTACTCTGTAAATCCATACGTAGGTTGTCCGCATGCCTGTAAATACTGTTATGCTTCGTTTATGAAGCGGTTTACCGGGCATACAGAACCGTGGGGAACATTCTTAGATGTAAAGAATTGGAAACCCATCACCAATCCGCACCGTTATGACGGACAACGAATTGTCATTGGCTCAGTAACAGATGGCTATAATCCCTACGAAGAAGAATTTAGACGTACTCACCATTTGCTTAAAGAACTACAAGGTACTGATGCGGAGATCATGATCTGTACAAAGTCGGACCTTGTATTACGCGATCTCGACCTGCTTAAACAGTTTCGTAAAGTAACGGTTTCATGGTCGGTCAATACACTTGATGAACAGTTCAGAGCAGATATGGATCAAGCCGTAAGCATAGAACGCAGACTACAGGCTATGAAACAAGTATACGATGCAGGTCTTCGTACGGTATGTTTCATATCTCCTATTTTCCCAGGCATCACTGATGTAAAAGCCATCATTGAAGAGGTAAAAGATTATGCAGATTTGATTTGGTTGGAAAATCTGAATCTGCGGGGACAGTTCAAAAGATGTATTATGGAATATATACAAGAGAAATATCCCTCACTATTTACCTTGTATGATGAAATTTATAACCAGAAACGGTTGGATTATTGGAAGTCGCTTGAAACCGAGATTTCAATATATGCCGCACAGCAAAACTTTCCTTATCGGGTAAATGACTTGCCTTATGGCCGTTCGGAAAAAGGCAAGCCGGTACTGGTTAATTATTTCTATCATGAAAAGATAAAAAGAAACAGGACCTGACAATCTTCGGCCAACGGTAAATAGCAAGCAGCTTTGGTTTAACCCAAACCTGAGGCTTGCTATTTACCGTTTGGTCATATTCCTTGCCGTTATTTTAAAGATAAATCCAAAGTTTTTGCTATATTTGCTTTTGCCCAATTTAGTGATAACATGAAGATATTAATTATAGAAGATGACCCGTCGTTGCAGGAGATCATCAAAAAGTCTTTGGAAAAGGAACGGTATGTCGTCGAGACAGCCGATAATTACCAGGCTGCCTTACTCAAGTTGGATGACTATGACTACGACTGTATTTTGCTCGATATCATGCTTCCCGGAGGAAGTGGCCTGCAAATACTGGAATCACTGAAGAAAGAAAAGCGGAAAGAAAATGTCATTATCATTTCTGCTAAAGATTCATGGGAAGATAAGGTAGCCGGTCTGGATTTGGGAGCAGATGATTATCTGGCAAAGCCTTTTCATCTGGCAGAACTGAATGCACGGATCAAAAGTGTGATTCGCAGAAATAATCATGGAGGAGAACAGCTGATTACACTAGATAACATAGAAGTCAACCCGTTTACGTTTGAAGTCAAGGTAGATCAACAACCGGTTGATTTAAGCCGGAAAGAGTATGATATCCTACTCTACTTTATTAACCGCCCAAACCGGTTGATTAATAAGCAGACATTGGCGGAATCAGTCTGGGGCGATCATATCGACCAGGTTGATAACTTCGACTTTATCTATGCGCAGATCAAGAATCTCCGGAAGAAACTGAAAGAAGCCGGAGCGGGTCCGGAAATCAAAGCCGTTTACGGCATCGGCTACAAATTAATTACGAATAATTGATTATGAAACTCTTCTATCGCGTCATCGGACGATTGTCTGTTGCCTTGATCATTATCCTGACCATATGGGCAGGATTGTTTTACTATACCCTGATGGATGAAGTCAATGACGAAGTTGATGATGCGCTTGAAGATTATTCAGAAGTGATTATTACCCGGCATCTGGCTGGAGAAAAGCTGCCATCACATAACAATGGTTCCAACAACCAATACTTTCTTCAGGAAATTGACGAAGCTTATGCGGCTTCTCATCCTCATATTCAATATACCGATTCGATGGTATATATTACAGAAAAGAAAGAAACAGAACCGGCCCGAATCCTGAAAACCATCTTCCAAGACCGGAATGACCAATATTATATGTTGACAGTCTCGACTCCGTCTATTGAAAAAGCCGACCTGATTTCGTCTATCTGGTTCTGGATCATGTTCCTGTATGGGGTTTTACTACTTACTATTCTGCTGATCAATATACTGGTTTATCGGCGGAATATGAAACCTTTGTACAAACTTTTAGACTGGCTGGACACTTATACGTTAGGGAAAAACAACCAGCCGCTGGACAATCCGACCGATGTAACTGAGTTTCGTAAGTTGAATGAGGCTTTAATTCGCAGTACTTCCCATAATGAAGCAATTTATGAGCAGCAGAAACAGTTTATAGGAAATGCTTCCCACGAAATACAAACACCGCTGGCGATCTGCCAGAACCGGATTGAAATGTTAATGGACGATGATACGATGTCGGAACGGCAGATGGAAGAATTGAGCAAGATTTATCAGACACTTGAACATATCTCGAAGCTGAATAAGTCGCTGTTGCTGATTTCGAAGATTGAAAACGGACAATTTCCAGAGAGTTCAACGATCCGGATAAATTTGTTAGTGCACAAATACCTGGACGATTTTAAGGAAGTATTCGATTATAAACAGATCCATGTATCCATAGAAGAAAGAACTTCCTTTGAGGTTTATATGAACGACACACTGGCTTCTATTCTTATCACGAATTTATTGAAGAATGCCTTTGTCCATAACGTAAAAGACGGGCAGATTTCTATCCGGATCTCAGCTCATGATTTGATCGTCAGCAATACAGCTGAAAGTGGAGCTTTGGATGAGAACCAAATTTTTACCCGTTTCTATCAGGGCAAGAAGAAAGAACAGTCCACCGGATTAGGCTTGGCCATTGTCGATACGATTTGCCGTTTATATTCCTTTTCTATACATTATTATTATAAGGACGGAAACCATTTCTTTCACTTTTCTATCTGAAAATTGAAGAAAAAGCTGAAAAATTCAAATTCTTTTCAGAATTGGTCTTCATCTTTGTCGTAGAAATTTAATTAAAGTATAAAGGAGGATTCGATATGAAAAGGATATGTATGATACTCGTGTTAGCTACTACCCTGTTATTACCGGCTTATGCGGATGATGACAAACCAATACAGTTTTCTCAATTACCGCAGACTGCACAACAATTCGTGAACAAGAATTTTGGTGACAAGAAAGTGGCACTTGCCAAAATGGAATCCGATTTCTTTGGAAAGAATTATGATGTCATCTTCGTAAATGGAGATAAAGTTGAATTCGACCGTTCAGGAAACTGGGAAAAGATCAAATGTAAATATAGTGAGGTACCGGCTTCATTGATACCCAATCAGATCCAGACTTACGTCAAGAGTAATTATCCGGATAGTAAGATTATTGAACTGGAAAAAGAAAGAAATACGTATGAAGCTAAACTATCTAACGGTTGGGAACTGAAATTTAACAAGAACTTTGAATTAATTGATTTAGATAAATAAAATATAAGAGAGCTATGAATATCAAGTTATTGACAATGATTGCCGCAACAATGTGCGGAACCTGTTTTGTGAGTTGCGATGATGACTATATGGATGTATCAAATCTTCCAACGGACATTCAAAATGAATTCATGACAATGTATCCGAATGCCAAGGTGGAAGAATGGGAACAAAAGTTGGGTTATTCCGTAGTAGATTTCCGCTTGAATGGATTTGATGCCGAAGCGTGGTTTGGAGCAAATGGCTGGGTAATGACAGAGACCGACATTCCTTATCAGTCACTGCCCGAAGCCGTTAAAAAGGTATTTGAATCGAGCCAATATGCCAGCTGGAGAGTTGAGGACGTTGACAAAGTTGAACGTATTAGTACAGAAACAGTTTATGTGATTGAAGTGGAAAGCGGAGAAAGAGATATTGATCTGTATTACACATCAAGCGGTATTCTGATTAAGGACCAGACTGATCCTGGTACTACTGATAATAATCCTTATCTGCCGGAACAGACTCCGACCGATATCGAATCGATGGTAAAAGAAATGTATCCGAATGCGGTTATCATTGAAACAGACCGTGACAATGGAAATACCGAAGTGGATATCATTGATCAGAATATCGGGAAGGAAGTGGTATTCAATTCAGCCAGTGAGTGGATTTATACTTCCTGGGATATTCATCCGAACCTGTTGCCGGATGTTATCAAAGCGACACTTACTGCCAGCTATTCGGATTATCGCATAGATGATGCTGATTTCTATGAAACTCCAACAGGTAACTACTATATGGTTGAAGTAGAAAAAGGAAATAGAGAACAGTATGTCCGCATTGCTGAAAATGGAGAAATACTGCAATAAAAGATATATTTCCACGAACCCTTAGCTTGAATTAATAAAAACCGGGTATTTTAAACTTCAGCTTTTCCCTGAAGAATAAAATCCCGGTTTCCCCATTTAGAAACGATTTAACTCCGAATCGATATTCAAATGTTTTTCTCTTCGTTTTTCCGAGCCGCCAAAGGTATATGTGAAGTTTAACCGGAACATACGTGATTCGCCGTAGCCATAGTTGACAGATTCAAAGCCTCCGAAGTAATTGATGCCGTCTCCCCAGTGGTTTGACCAGAAAACATCTGATAAGGAGAGTTTGACAGCGGCTTTTCCCTGACAGAATTTCTTCTGGAAACCGATATCTACAAATCCGGTCGGGTTCATGACTTCCGTTGAGCCGCCCAGCCGTTTGGTCAGATACACACCCAACACTTCTGAGCGTATGCCCCAGCATAAAGGAAATGAGGTTTGCAAAGAGAAATTTCCGGCCCAGCGTTTTCGCTGATAGTGCCGCTGCACATCAAATGCCATCTGGTTATCCAGGTAATAAGCATTTCCGGAAAGAGTCAGATTCCATCCGGGAAGTAACCGGAGAGCCTGCGAGACCGAGACGCCCCAATAAGATTGCTTACCTAAGTTACGAGGTTCCATCACGATCTTGTCCGGGCCCAATGTATCGGTTACCTGCACTTGATAATTGGTCGTGTGGGAATAAGATACTTCTACCGAAGTCTGGTCGTGTTGATATTGCAGACTGATCCGACTGGTCTTCTGAGGTTTTAGGAACGGATTTCCTTTCCAGGTAGATAAGCCATCCAAGGCTTGCTCAATCGGATTCAAATCTGAATAAACCGGACGGTCGATACGTCTTCCATAACTCAACGACCAGCTTTGCTTATCGTCTGGGCGGAATGTAATACCAGCCGAAGGGAAAAGATCTACATAATCCCTCCGCACATGGCTTTCTTCGTTCTTACTTCCTGTTACCGGCATCAGATGAGCATCCGAATGGGTATATTCGGCACGAAGTCCCACGTTGGCATTCCATTTCTCCCCCAAATGGAAGTCATATAAAAGGTATGCCGCCAGAATAGATTCCAGATAAGAGAAATCGTTGGAAATATCCGTATCCAGCACGTCTGCCTGTGGTAATACTTGAAAATATTGATACGTATTCCGAGAAGAAACATTGGAAAATTTCATACCGCCTAAGATTTCTCCCAGACCGGCAGTTTCTTTATAATGGGTTGACAAGGCATACAGACGGATGTCTCGCCCACCCAACGAACGGTAATTCCCGACGGAATCCAGCTCTCCAGCCGGCGAATAATAAGTATTGGGCTGATAAATACGGGAATTTCCATCAAACCAGCCATAATCCGCATCGAAAGTGAATGTCCGTTCATCCGGTAATTCATACGTATAATTGAAATTGAAGTTATATCGGGCTGCTTTCTGATGTTCATACTGGCTTTCTGAAGCGAGTGAATACAAGAGATGACTGTGCTCATAATCATCATACACATCGGTGTGCGTATAGATTGAACCCGGACCGAATACAAAATTTCCCGTTCCTTGTACACCAACTGTATGATGTTCTGCCAACTGATAATCTGCACCGAGAGTAGCAGCTACTGTATTCCGCTTGTCAGTATCAGTAGACTGGCTGTCAAAGAGTTTTCCGCTCTGTTTTCGTTCACTCCCGTAATACAGATTCGAATGGCCGAAGTTATGACTGTAATTTCCATATATATTCCACTTCCCCGTGGAATAGTTGAATGCCGTCTCCAGATTCTGCTTCGGGTTAAACCAATAAGCAGCTCCGACATTCAGCATCATCTGAAAGCCGGCATCTCTTCTTTTCTTCAGTACGATATTCAGAATACCGCCCGAACCGGCCGCGTCGTACTGGGCCGATGCATTCGACATGACTTCGATTTGCTTGATATTAGCAGAAGAGGTCGATTTAAGCAAATCTACGATTTCTGCCTGCTGCATATAGGTCGGTTTGCCATTCAGCAGAATCAGAATGCTGCTTCTGCCATTCAGACTAATGGTCTTGCTTTCTTCCTGAATGGAAATTCCCGGCAACTGCTTCAAGACATCAAAAGCATTGGAACCTTGTGCATTGATGCTGTTCTCTACATTGAATACCAACTTGCCTGGTTTCTGTTCGAGAACCGGCTGTGTCTTCTCTCCGATTACCACGACCTTTTCCAATACCTGCGATTCTTCTTCCAGGACAATTACGGGAAGTTCGTGCTCTTCTCCGGCATTGAATACCGAAGAGAGATAAGGTTTATATCCTAAACAAGTAACAGATAAGCATAAGTTTCCGTGACTACGGGGGAAAGAGAATCTTCCTTCCGCGTCTGTAATAGCCTGGCTAACGGGCTGGCCTTTGGCCGAATCAACCAGGCAGACAAAAGCGGCTTCGATAGCTTGTTGTTGCTTGTTGATGATTTGTCCTGTTATTCCCTCGGCTTTCTTCTTGATGGAGCTGACGCCGAGAGACTGAATGTCTGGTTTATGCTGCTTCTTACGAATGACAATGTGATTTTGTTTGCGGATATAGGTCAGCGGTAAATCTGCCAAGAGTGAATCTAAGGTCTGTTCGATTGTCGGTTCCCATTCAGTCATTCTTACCTGAATAGTACTGACATCCTCATACGTAAAGACAAGGGTTTGTCCGTAATGGGTTTCCAATTCCTTCAGTGCTTCGACCAACGAAACACGATCTTCCTGATAATACATCCTGTTGAGATAATCGACTTCCGGCAAAGCTTGTATCCACATACAACTGCCCCACCACAGAATAAGCGAACAACCGATGACTCTTTTCATGATTCCTTCTTTTAAGTTCCACTGAAACGCATTTTAATCATGCCTTTTATGGTAATACAGGGAAAAGGGAAATCGGGTACCTCGTTATTGCACAAAAATGGTATTTTCTTTCTTTACCAGACGAAATCCGCCCAATTCATTCAGGATATCAAGGATATCATCCAGCTCCAATGAACGCTTGCATCTGAAGTGAAGGTTACGTGTCATTGCTTCCGGATGAAGAACGGTTACATTGATATTATACCAGCGGCCTAATTCACAGAGAACTTCCGATAATGGAGCATCATCAAATGAAAAGTATCCGGATGTCCACATCGGACGAGATGTCTCTCCTTTCTCCTGAATAATAACTTTTCCGTCTTCCAGCAAGGAAGCATCGTCACCAGGCTTCATGATTTCCGGATTTTCTGTGGCTTCCGATTCAACAGCCAGGCTTCCGGTCAGCAGGGTAATATGAATTTGTTCTTGTTCGTAATGGCGGATATTAAAGCTTGTTCCCAATACACAGGCCTTGGCCGTACCTGCCTGCACGACAAACGGGTGTTCTGAATCCTTCCTGACTTCAAAATAGGCTTCACCTTCCAATGTAGTAAGGCGTTTTCCCTTTTGTGTATAACGGAGTCGGCTATGGGCATTTAAGATCACCAGGCTGCTATCGGGCAATATCACCCGAAGATTCTTCCCTGACGGGGTTTCTATAATATAATGTTCTTTCCCACGATAGGTGTCATCCAGTAAATTCAATTCATCCTGTAGAATAATCTCTTGTGAGCCATCACTTCCTGTCAAGATGCAACCGGGCTCTTGCTTTACTGCTGTAAAAAGATCATAGCTGGTGACTTTCGATTCTGATGTGAAAGACAGATATCCGGCTACGGCAATAAGAATAACAGCAGCAGCTCCTATCATCGTGTAAAGAATACGTTTCCGGTTTGACCGCTTTCTTTTACGGGAAAAGTCCTTCCACGCCTGATCTGCCGGAAACATCTTTTCTATATCTTGCTCTGCACATATACGTCCGGCTTCCCGTAGCAACTGGCTATCCGAAGCGGAGAAGTTTTCTGTTTCCTTTTCCGAGGCTTCCGTTTGATGTTTTCTATCCTTATAATTCTTCTCTTCCATAATCACCAAGATTGTTTGAATTCATTCAGACTTCTGTACCGCTTCCCGTAATACCTTCAAGGCTTTCATGATATGTTTCTTGACAGCATCAGGTGTGATTTGCAATTCCGAAGCTACCTCTTTATAGGTTTTACGATGAAAATAACATTGGCTCAATATATAACGGGTTTTATCCGATAACTCATTACAGACAGATTCAATCTTTTCCAGTATCCTTTCTCTGTCCTCCCAATCCATTTCTTCCTCAAACAAATCCGATTCCGTGAATGATGCTCCATATTGTTGTTGTACTTTCCGATGTTCCAGCAGGTTTAAGCATCTGTTTCTGACAATTGTCATCAGATAGGTATCCGCTGTATCCATCTGAAGTGTATGAAACTTATTCCAGACTGTCTCGAAGGCATCATTTACCACATCCTTCGACTCCTCTATATCATTCAGATATTGGTAGGCAAGTCCGCAGAGACGGGAATAATTCTTCTTAAACAGTTGCTCGAAGAGGCTTCTTTTGTCCGATTTGTTCAGCATTTATGGAAAAGTATAATAAGAGAAGAAAGTTCCTTAAAGCAGCATCTACTCTGGTGAGACTGGCACACGAACATAGGTGGTCCGAAAGCACCAGCCTTTGTGTATCAGTCTCACCGGAGCGAGTAAGTCCTATTCAGGCAATGTCACTTTGAAATCCGGACTTTCGATATGCTGTTTTACAATGACTTCTTTCATTTGCTGGACAATATCCGGATGTTCGGCAGCCACATCATGATCTTCATGTAAATCGGTAGCCAGATTATACAAATGCGGCTGACCTTTCTTGACAACCATTTTCCAGTCGCCCATACGGACACCGATTTGATCAGTCTCTTCAAATTCCCAGTAAAGGAAATCATGTTGCTTCTGTCCGGCCTGTCCTAACAACGTCGGAGCAAAAGAAATGCCATCAAAGTAATCTACCGGCTTTTCCGGATTTGTATATTTCGCCACATAATCCGTCTCTCCTATCAGATCACAGAACGTAGGCATAATGTCGTAGAAGGCACAGATATGATCATTCACTGAACCGGCCTGAACTTTTCCTGGCCAACGGACGATAAACGGTACACGAATACCGCCTTCATAACACTGACGCTTCAAGCCTCTTAATTTGCCGTCCCGACCAAAGAATTCCGGATCAGCTCCACCTTCTTCATGAGGCCCGTTATCACTCGAGAACATAACTATGGTATTCTCGGCCAATTCTTTCTTGTCCAGCAATTGCATGATTTCACCTACATAAGTATCCAGACGGGTAATCATGGCAGCGAACTGGGCATGCGTATGCATAATCGGATTATAACGCGAGCCTTCTGAACCCGGATAGGATTTATCGTTCTGGAATTTCTCCATATAATACTGTACAATGGAATCTTGCGGCTGTACCAGTTCGGCATGAGGCAATGTATAAGTCAGGAAGCCGTAGAAAGGTTGTTTCCCATCCTGTTTGTCAATCCATGCCAAAGCCTGCTGATGGATCAGATCAGCCGAATATTGGGTACGGTTGCGGTAATCGTCGCCATACATGGCATGTTCAATATTCTGCTCCAGCGGAATACGGATTACCGCTGTATCTCCGGCCGACTTACTATATCGGTTCATGAAGTTCGGATAATATAAATGCGCCTGGAACTGGCAGATATATCCGTAGTATTCATCTATTCCCCGTTTATCAGGTGTTGATTCCGAGCCTTCATAACCACCGGCCCATTTACCGAACATGCCGGTTGTATAGCCATTGGCCTTCATGATTTCAGGAAGAATGATATGAGCGGTATCATAAGGCATCTGCCCTGTTACCGTATATTCCTTATTCTGTCCGTACATCATTTCACCGCTCCAGTATTCCTTGTTTCCGCGGATCTTGCAATGTCCGGTATGTTGTCCGGTCATCAACGAAGCTCTCGATGGAGCACTGACGGGACTTCCGGCATAGGCTTGTGTGAAGAGCATACCTTCCGCAGCCAGACGGTCCAAGTTAGGCGTCTCAATATATTTCTGTCCGTAACAAGCCAAATCACCATATCCCATGTCATCACACAGAATGAAGATAATGTTTGGTTTCTGCTGTTCTTCTTTATTAGCCTCTTCCGAAGTATTGGAATGACATCCTGTACCTAAGGCCAGCATCATGGTGCCGGAAACCAGCACGAGTGAGTTCGTTTTATTCATATATATTTTATAATTAGGAATTGCCTGTTATTACTTGCTTGTACAAAAATATTCTTATCACAGCAAATGGCAAAATCTTTTCCAAGTAATTTATAAAACAAAACTCCCGAGAATCGATTTCATAAACAACGAGATTTGAAACCGATTCTCGGGAGTTTTATTCATAATGAAAACTAAGCTTCGCGTCCTACTCCTTTTATTCCAGATTTACGACCTTTGTCGCTGCTGTCTTTATGTCCGGAATATCTGCCTGAACCTTTGGATGAATGATCCTTTTTATGATCTTTCCCCTGCTGGTATGCCGGTGCTTTCGAAGGTTTACCAGGTTTACCTGAAGGCTTGACCTCGTGAACCGGAGGTGCCGGACGATTTACCGATGGCCGAGGAGCAACCGGTTTTGCTGGACGATTCGGCTGGCGATACGGTGGTCTTGGTGCCGGTTTATGAGGTGGCGGAGGCGGTGTCGGGCGGGAATATTTCCCAGGATACCAACCGTGGGCATCGAAATGGCAAACCCAATTTCCCTTGGCATAAGTCCAATCTCCTCTCCAATACGAATCTTCATACCAGTAACAGTTTCTTGTCGGCCGATAATCCGGATAATACGGATTATCATACCAACCGATATAATCATGAATCCGTCGAGGTGTTTCCCGAATATAATATACATACAACTCGAACTGCCGAGGCGACAAAATCCGTTGTAACTTACGGTCTCTCTCCATGCGCAAGCGGTAAATCACCTGAGCGGAATGATCCCAGTAGCGACAATCCTTCAAGGCTTCATGTTCAATCTTCTTGCCATACGCATGTATGATCTTATGATATTCGTGAGCAGCCTTGGGCGACAAATGCAATGTCTCTTCCATCCACAGGCATTCATTGCATCTTGGTGCATTCCATTCAAAATGAATCCAGAACTGACTATAAGCAGGTAAACTGAATAACAGTACCAAAAGTCCTATCCATGTTAATCGTTTCATAGTATACTCTCTTTAAATGTGAATAATATGAATTTCTTTTAGTAATAAGACCTGGCAACCGCCTGAAAGTTTATCGTCCTTTCCTTAATAAATCTTTTGCATTAGCTAAAGATGCTTTCGTCAGTGACGCGCCGCTCAACATCCGGGCCACTTCATTAATCCGTTCTTCATCCGACAGGCGTTTGATCTGCGTGGCTGTACCATCTTCCCTGTCTTCCTTATAAACAAAGTAATGGGCTGTACCTTTCGCCGCAATCTGCGGTAAGTGGGTAATGGCAAAGACCTGCATCTTCGAACCTAAATCCTGCATGATATTTCCCATCTTGTCGGCTATATCGCCGGAAACGCCGGTATCTATTTCATCAAATATAATGGTTGGTAATGCCGTGAAACCGGCAATCATGGCTTTGATGCACAACATTAAGCGGGAAATTTCACCTCCCGATGCGGTTTGAGCCACAGGCTGTAACTCTCCATTCTTGTTGGCGGAGAACATGAAGCAGATATCATCCATGCCATCAGCCTCCGGTTCCGGACGGGTTGTCATCTCTACCTGAAAACGGATATTCGGCATTCCCAACGGAGAAACCATTTTCACCAGTTGTTCTGCTATTGTATTCGCTGCCACTTTCCGCTGGACACTTAAGACACCTGCCTGCTGCAATAACTCGGCATGTGAAACCTCCAATTGCTGATTCAAGTCTTCAATCAGCTGGTCGTATGAACTGATCTCGCCCAATTGCTTCTCATATTGTTCCTGCAGAGCTAACAGTTCGTCCACACTCGAAACCCGGTGTTTTTGTTCCAACGTATAAATCAGATTCAACCGGTCATTGACCCATTCCAGACGTCCGGGATTAAATTCAATGTCTTCCTTCTGACTGTCTGCTTCAGACGCCAGATCGTTCAGGTCGATATAAGCAGATCGCAGCCGTTCAGCAAATTCTTTGGCTTTCGGATAATAGCGTTCCAATCCGTCGGCCAGCGACAAGGCTTCTTTAATCAATTGAACACTACCCATTTCTTCGCCGTCAAGCAGTTCGCTTATCTTATATAACGAACCTTTTATTTCCTCTGCATGAGATAAAGTCTCCTGTTCCTGTTCCAGTTCTTCCTGTTCGCCGGGCGAGAGAGACGCTTCTTTTAACTGATCCAGCTGAAAGCGGATGTAATCTTCATCCTGTTTGCTCTGTTCCGCTTTCTGCAGCAAGGCCTTCAATTCCCGTTTTAAACCTTGGTAACGCAAGAATTCTTTTTTATACAGAATCAGCAGAATATCATTCTCGGCCATGACATCCAGCACCCGTAATTGAAAACGGCTGTCGCCCAACAGTAAGTTCTGATGCTGGGAATGAATGTCAATCAACCTTGTTCCCAATTCTTTCAGGATGGAAAGAGAAACGGGTGAATCGTTGACAAAAGCACGGGACTTTCCCGAAGAGAAGAGTTCTCTCCGCAAGATACAACTTGAAGCATCGTACTCTAGATCGTTTTCAAGGAAAAATGGTTCGAGCTGGTATTTGGAAATATCGAATGAAACTTCAATAACACACTTGTCTGCTCCCTTTTTGATGCTTTTCCCGTCAGCTCTCTGTCCTAAAACCAACGATAAAGCTCCGAGAATGATAGATTTCCCGGCACCAGTTTCACCTGTAATGACTGAAAAACCTTTATCAAATTGAATATCCAGGCTGTCGATCAGGACAAAGTTCCGGATAAATAATGAATTCAGCATAGTTCTATTACTTTTGCAATGATTCCAGGCGCTTGGTTTCGGTCGGATATAATTCATACAGTAATTTATATCCTTCCTGTTTTTCCTGTGTAGTCGCCTTTGAATAAATCAGCACCAGTTCATCCAATTTGGCATCCGAAAATACCCGCAAGATCACAGACGTCGGACGGGCGCTTTTTACTTCCTTTAAAGCTGGCAAAGCTTCGATAATGGTGGTTCGTCCCCGATCCGGATTACCGGCCATCTCGTCCAGTCCTTTCCGGTGATACGTATACCAGAAATTCCGGAATGTTTCAGAAGTATTGTCGGTCAAAGCCGTAATCAGTCCGTGCCGGTTGTCATCCTTATCAAAGGCTTTCCAGCCGCTCCATGTACCTTGTGACTGTGCCATATTCACGATCTGCTGGGCTCTGTCAAAATAAGCTTTACCACCCAGAGGTGAAAAGCTGTCGAAGTCGAGTCCTAAGATAACGTAAATGTAAAACATCACCGTCGCAGTCAGATTATTGCTCAACGAGTTCTCATTATATTCCAATTGTTCAAACTGGGCATATTCGAAATCAAGTTCCGTATCCCGATAATTGAATAGTGTTGTCAAATAAGACGAATTATACACTGGCCGGGTGGCCTGTACCTGTATTTCTCCTTTATAACTATTGTCGGATTGCTCGCTTAAGATAATAGTCATCGAACAGTCAATCCGTTCGTTGACGGCAAACGTAGCATCCGTCCAACGCCTGTTATTGACATACTCGGTCAGTGCAGTCTGCAAGGTCGTAAAAACCGATTTGTCCGTTCCCTGTATCTTATCACTGTTAATGGTGATGCGGGCATTCAGTTCTCCGTTGGTTGACATTTGCGCCATAGCGGAGACAGAACATATGCCAGCTGCCAACAATCCCAATAGTCTTCTTATTCTCATTTCATTAATGAAACTAACTTATTAATAATATCTACAGCCACTTCCTGCTTACTCTTCAACGGATATTCAGTCAGTGTTCCTTCTTGATCCAGAATAGATATCTTGTTTGTATCACACCGGAAGCCAGCTCCCTGATCACGCAGAGAATTCAAGACGATAAAGTCCAGATTCTTTCTCTTCAATTTGTCGGCTGCGTGATGAACTTCGTCTGATGTCTCCAAGGCAAAACCGACCAATAGCTGGTCTGCCTTCTTTATCTGCCCTAAAGAAGCGGCGATATCCTTATTCGGTACCAGCTTCAGCATCATCTCTCCTGTCGATTCCCGCTTGATCTTTTCTGCAGCAATCATCTCAGGTCTGTAATCTGCCACAGCCGCACTTAAGATGGCTGCGTCGGCCGATGGAAAAACATCCATGGCACATTGGTACATTTCCTCTGCAGATTCGACGGAGATCCGATGGATGGAAGGATGTTTGGTCTGCAACGAAACCGGACCACTCACCAGGAATACTTCTGCCCCACGTGCCGCACACGCTTCAGCCAAAGCATATCCCATCTTTCCCGAAGAGTAATTTCCTATAAAACGGACCGGATCTATCTTTTCATACGTCGGACCTGCTGTTATTAAGATTTTTTTATCCTTTAATATCTTGGATTCATCAAAGAAAGCCTCTAAAACAGCCACGATTTTGTCCGGTTCTTCCATTCGGCCTTTTCCCACCAGATGACTGGCCAGTTCTCCTTCGGCCGGTTCTATAATGTGATTGCCAAATGAGCGGAGGCGGTCCAGATTTTGCTGCGTTGTCGGATGTGCAAACATATCCAAGTCCATGGCCGGAGCAATGAAAACAGGAGCTTTGCAGGACAGATAAGTTGTCACTAACATATTATCAGCTATGCCGTTTGCCATCTTTCCAATGGTAGAAGCCGTAGCCGGTGCAATCAACATAGCGTCCGCCCACAATCCCAGATCAACATGGCTGTGCCAGGAACCGTCACGATTGGAAAAGAACTCGCTGATAACCGGATTGCTGCTCAAGGCAGATAGAGTAATCGGCGTTATAAATTCCTTCCCCGCCGGAGTAATGACTACCTGAACTTCCGCTCCCTTTTTGACTAAAGCCCGGATGATATAAGCGGCTTTATAAGCCGCAATACTTCCGGTAATTCCCAAGATGATATGTTTTCCTTTCAGCATACAAATCAGCATTTATTTTGCATTGAAACCACGCAGTTTGATTTCCGTCAGTTTCTGTTTGGTATTTAACGGGAAGTCTCCGTTCATCATCCAGCTATAATAAGCCGGATCCTGCTTGAGCACTTCTTCAACCAGGCGGCCTTTGTACTTACCGAAATTGAATACTTCCTGATTCTTGTCATTATAAACCATCCGGCCAGCAAAATCCACGTTGTTGGTGAAGCTCGAGAATTCAGATAAAAATGCTACATCATTCTTCAACTCCGGATAACGGTCCAGCTGGGCTTTCAAAACCTCATAGGTTGCCATCGTATCCGCTGCCGCAGTATGCGCATTCTCAAGTGACTTCTGACAGTAAAACTTATAGGCAGCAGCCAATGTACGCTGTTCCATCTTGTAGAAGATCGTCTGCACATCAATAAACTTCCGCCGTGTCAGATCAATGTCAACACCGGCACGCAGAAATTCTTCTGCCAAAAGCGGAATGTCGAAACGATTCGAATTATATCCGGCCAGATCACATCCTTCAATTTGAGCCGCCAACTGCTTGGCAACATTCTTGAACAGCGGACAATCCTTTACATCATCATCCGTAATGCCGTGAATAGCCGTTGAAGCCGGTGGAATCGGCATTCCCGGATTGATTCGCATGGTTTTACTCTCTTCTTTTCCGTTGGGGAAAACCTTCACATACGAGATTTCAATGATACGGTCCTTGACTATATCGATTCCGGTTGTTTCCAGATCAAAGAAAACCAGCGGATTTTTCAGGTTCAATTGCATAATATAAAGCTTTAATCATTCAACATCATTGGCATCAGCAATGTCAACAAGTCTTCATTTTCTTCATTCTCTTCCGGGACGATTACGCCTGCACGAGATGGATCAGCCAGTTCAAACACAATTGATTCTGAACTGATGTTGCTTAAAATTTCAATCAGATAAGTCGAATTAAAACCGATATTCAGCTCCGGACTGTTATACTGGCACGGAATGCGTTCTTCGGCCGAAATAGAGAAATCGATATCCTGTCCGAAAATAGTCAGCTCGTTTGTCTGCAAGTGCAATTTGATCAGGCTGCTTGACTGTGAGAATACGGAGACACGTTTCAGGGCTGTCAGGAACGAAACGCGGTCGATCGTCACCTTATACGGGTTTTCCTGCGGAATTACACTGTTATAGTTCGGATAACGTCCTTCAATCAGTCGGCAGACCATCTCGAAGTTGTCACACATAAAATGCGCGTTGTTTTCATCAAACTTAACCATCGTAACACCTTCGTCCTTCGACAGAATGTTTTTGAGCAGATTGGCCGGCTTCTTCGGTAAAATGAAAGCAGCACGCTCATCACTTTTTACAGAAGAATTGCGTAAACGGATTAGCTTACGGCCATCAGAAGCCACAAAAGTCAGATTATCCGGCTGAATATCAAAATAGATACCATTCATCACCGGGCGTAATTCATCATCTGCAGTAGCAAACAGGGAGCGATTGATACCGTTCAACAACACTTTACTGTCCATTGTCAAGGAAATCGCGTTGTCCTTCAGCGGTTTTTGCTGAGGATACAGATCGCCCCGCGCACCGATGAAATTATATTTTCCGTTTTGGAAATAAATAAAGATTTCCAGATTCTCATCATTTATGTCAAATGTCAGTGGCTGTTCCGGCAATTCCTTTAAAGGATCGAGGATATTCTTGGCCGACAATGCAAAAACACCCGAACCTTGGGCATTCATCACCTGCACGGTGGTTACCAGACGGGTTTCTGAATCGGCTGCGGTAATCGTCAATACATCTCCCTCCAGACGAAAGAGAAAATTGTCCAGTATGGGCAATGAATTTTTGGCAGCAATGACCTTGCTCGCCACTTGCAGGCGGGAAGACAAGGCAGTACTTGAAACATCAAACTTCATAGTATATATGTTTATAATTTACATCCATTTAAGCCGTCGCACAAGCCGTTTCTCCTATGCGACTCAAGATACAAAGTTAAGGATTTATTTGAGAACAAAAAAGAGGCTTTCTCCCTTTTTGCCGGGAAAAAGCCTCTTTTCTTATTTCTTATGCTTCAAGAATTATTTGTTGAAATAATCCTTTACTGCTTCGTTCGGAATCATTTCTTCCTGGAAGATGTAAGCACCGGTTTTCGGAGACTTCACCATCTTAATTACTTTAGAGAAAGTACGTCCATCACCTTTCTTAAATGTTGCAACTGCTTTCTTTGCCATTGTTCAAATCTCCTATTACTTAATTTCTTTATGTAAAGTCATCTTCTTCAGAATTGGATTGTATTTCATCAATTCCAATCTCTGAGTTGTATTCTTTCTGTTTTTAGTAGTGATATAACGAGAAGTACCCGGCATACCGCTGTCTTTGTGTTCAGTACATTCCAGAATAACCTGAACTCTGTTTCCTTTTGCTTTCTTTGCCATTGTTTAAATCCTCCTATTAAGCGTTTAAATAACCCTTTTCAGCAGCCATTTTAATAGCAGCATCCAATCCTAATTTGTTAATTGTACGCAAGCCTGCTGCAGAGATCTTCAGGCTAATCCAGCAATCCTGTTCTACCCAATAGAACTTCTTTGTAAACAGGTTAACATCAAACTTACGTTTCGTTCTTCTCTTAGAGTGAGAAACGTTGTTGCCAACCATTGCTTTTTTTCCGGTAATTTGACAAATTTTAGACATCTCTATCTTCTTTTTATTACATGTAATGATTCGAAAAATAATCTCTACAAAGAAACGGACCTGCACATCTTCTTGTTGACATACAAATCGTATTTCTTTTTCTCAGAAACTTCTTTTCTGAACTAGCATCACGAACAGAGCGGAAGTGTTTTCTTGGATAGCGGTTATTTACCGCTTACGGGGTGCAAAGGTATAAATAAATTTAATATTACCACAACTTATCACTAAAAAAATCGCCAAAAAGAATAAAAAATCAGTCTTTTAGCTTTATTCTGTGGATGGCAGAGAATAATTCAGCTTCGTTAATAGCACCATTGATAATTATTTACCCTTGGGTTCTTAAACTATTACTTAAATTATTCCCTGCCTGTTTTCCCTTGCGACTGCACTTACAGCCTTGCATCAGTAAGCATAGATTCCTGTATTTACATCCATCTTCTTTCCGGATGGATCATATACGTTCAGTTGCAGCAGACCACCGTTGTAATCAAAGTATTGTACTTCGATCGGATGCAGGCCTTTAGCCAATGCTTTCTGTCCGGATATTTCTGCCGGAGCATGCGGTCCGTCATTATCAACTACGATTTCATCGTCTATCTTCAGTATACTGCCATCATCCGAAAGCAGATAAAACGTATAAATACCTTCAACCGGAATATTTATATAGCCTTTGATTACCAGTCCGATGTCGCCCTTTACTTCCGATGGAATCGTAACATCCGATACTTCAAAGGTTGCTTTTACCGGTATTTTCTGGATGGCAGCACATGAGTCGAAACGTCCTTCGTGCCACATGGCCTGAAGTCCGGTCTTCTGTGGCTGAGCATCAGCATCTGCCGGAGCATATTCCTGTTTTAAATAACGGGTACGGAAAATATCTCCTGCCTTTCCATCCGACTTAAAGGAACGCAGCGTATAATCGGAGGATTCGCTTATCTTCATCGGTCCTTCGTAATCCGGCGATTCCAAGGTCGGGATTGTCCCGTCTGTGGTATAATGGATTTCGATGCTTGGATCAACGCAGGTAATCCGGACGTCCGTTTCTCCTACAAAGGCATTGACGGCATGGAATCCTTCCAGATCCGGTGTGCGGTAATTCACGCCAAGAACATTCAAACGGGCGAACTGACCGATCATCCGTTTCTGGAAATCGTCCCAGTAGCACATAGCCGGATCGCTCCAGGTCTTTTCAGCCAATGCCATAACCCGCGGGAAAGCCATATACTGCAATCGTGCAACCGAAGGAATCCATTCGCACCAAATATTTCCCTGAGCGCCTAAGATCAGGCTGCGTTGCTCCTCGCTTAAGGAATCAGGTGCCAAAACGTATTCATAGAGATTTCTGACGGATTTACGATCCTGCTGAACATCCAGGTAGAAATTGGCATTCGGGCAGTAAATAGCCTGGTTACCCTGAGCCGTAGCTTCGGGCAGCGACTGCGGATGCCAGTTACGCCACCACATAATAGTAGCCGTTTCTGAAAGTCCGCCTTCCAGTATCTCATCCCAACCGATCAGGTTCTTACCGTGCTCGTTGAAGAAATGCTCCATGTAATGAACAAACCACGACTGCAGTTCTTCTTCCGTCTTCAGACCTTCATCTTTCATCCGTTTCTGGCAGTCCGGACATTTCTTCCAGTTTGTCTTTTCTACTTCATCGGCACCTAAGTGAATGTATTTGTACGGGAATAAAGGAATGATTTCGGCATACACATTCTTACAGAACTCTAAAGCCGAGTCTTTTCCCGGGCAAACAGGCGATGAAAACGACTTTCCCCAACCGGTCTGCGCAAAGCAGGAAACGCCACTATAGTTGCTGACAGCTGCCAGCATGTGGCCCGGCATATCGATTTCCGGAATCACATCGATACCACGAATACCGGCATATCTGACGATATCCTTGATTTCTTCTTGGGTATAAAAGCCTCCGTACAGTGTATCACCCTGGACGATACGCAGTTTCTCGGCCGGAATCTCAAAATCCTTGTTATCTTCCGCCTTCGCCCGGCGCATGCATTCACGGTCTTGCGAGTTAAACGGCCGCCACGCTCCTTTTTCAGTCAGCAGCGGATACTTTTTGATCTCAATACGCCAGCCCTGGTCGTCTGTCAGGTGCCAGTGAAATTTATTCAGCTTATAAAGAGCCATCAGGTCAAGCAGTTCCTTCACTTCATCCGGAGAATAGAAATGACGGGAAACGTCGAGCATGACTCCTCTCCAGCTGAAACGGGGTTCGTCGGTGATGGTTACGGCCGGCAAAGCCCAAGTATTGCCCGGAAGTTCTACAGTCGATTCAATTTCAGCCGGGAAAAGTTGGCGAAGTGTCTGGATACCGGCAATAAAACCACCGTAATTACCCGATGAAATCGTTATATTTTTCTTGCCTACATGCAGTGAATAACTGCCTTCCTTCGGCGAAAAGCTATCGGCCAGCGACAATTGGATGTCTCCGTCCTGCCCTTCCATAACCGATAAATGATAACCCGTCGAACGGGCCAGCAGCGATGCCAGGTATTCGGCCGCAGGCTTCAGCGAGGGATCAGAAATACCAATCGTCATCCCGTCTGTCAGAAGAAATGAGCCTGATTCCTGGGTGACGGACTTGGGTAATGGAATAATATTGATATCGGCTACCGATGTCTCTTGGGTGCTTGTACACGAAATGTTGGCGAATAACGCACCAGCTATCGTGCAAGCGAAGAAAAGTCTTTTATACATTTTAATTTGTGTTTTAGGTTGTTTGCAAACTTACGGATTAATCTTGGGATAACCTTGTATTTTTAGTGAAAAACATCCAAGATTAATTGAAAATGGTGGTTTAAATTCTTTCTTGTCCTACGTGGAAAAGATACAGAAAATACTGGTAATTCTTTAGTTCACGGCGCGAACTACTTAATCCACGGCGTGAACTAAAGAATATCCCGGCAGTTTTCCAACTTTCATTCACGGGCCGGATACTTTTCCGCCAGACAAAAAATACTTTATCCTAAAAATATCGTTATCTTTGTTCCGCACATATAATAATGTATCACTACTGTCCACTAAAAATGGACAAGGTTAAAAATTAAATAAATTCGGTTCACT
>ERZ779865.23-NODE-23-length-141638-cov-7.078611_pt1 | contig 141638 bp, 113 predicted proteins | sample MGYA00433088_ERZ779865 | MGnify/ENA primary metagenome ERZ779865 (study PRJEB29588, sample SAMEA2151703) | human gut metagenome | biome: human gut; feature: human-associated habitat; material: faeces | place: Denmark | collected 2008/2010 ... | reverse complement strand
TTAAAGCGGTACGCGAGCTGGGTTCAGAACGTCGTGAGACAGTTCGGTCCCTATCCGGCGCGGGCGTAGGATATCTGAAAGGAGCTGGCCTTAGTACGAGAGGACCGGGCTGGACGAACCTCTGGTTCACCGGTTGTCACACCAGTGGCATAGCCGGGTAGCCAAGTTTGGAAGGGATAAACGCTGAAGGCATCTAAGCGTGAAGCCCCCCTTAAGATGAGATATCCCGTGAGGAATCACATAAGACCCCTTAGAGACGATGAGGTAGATAGGGCAGAGGTGGAAGTACGGTAACGTATGCAGCTGACTGTCACTAATAGGTCGAAGGCTTATCCAAAAGAAACGGGAAGCTGGTTGCGGAAGCAGCGGGAAGATGTTATAATCGGTATACAGTTTTGAAGGTACTATAGATAGACTCTTTTGGCAGATTTGCTGAAAGAGTTTTTTTATGTAATAAAAAATGCAGATATACTTTTTATATATCTAAAAGGTGCTCCATGATAATTCAGGAGCACCTTTTGTTTTTGTTATTTGGTTTAGGAGTTATTTAAGCGGATATGAATCCATCAAGGTTTATGATCTCCACTTTGAATCGTATGGGTGATCTCATAAACGCAGTCTCTGATTTCCTTTCCGGCACAATCAATGGTGATATCTGCATATTTTTCATAGAGAGGGATTCTTTCCTTATAGAGAGAATGAAGAGTCTGACCGGCTTTTATAGATACACCTCTCTGATTCAGGTCTCCGAGTCTTTCTTCCAGTAAATTTTCCGGAAGACGCAGATAAATGATCGTTCCAATTTCTTTTAAATGCTGCATAGCTTCCTGACCATAGATGACACTGCCTCCGGTTGCAATGATAGAGGAAGTGGTTTCGATGGATGCGTTGACCTGATTTTCTATTTGATTGAAGGCTTCTAAGCCATCCTGTGTAATAATTTCATGAAGAAGACGATGTTCCCGTTCCTGGATTAAAAGATCTGAGTCAATAAATCGAAATCCAAGATTTTTGGCCAGAACAACGCCGATCGTGCTTTTACCACATCCGGGCATGCCAATAAGGATGATGTTATTCATGGATTTTCCTCCGTTATGTATATTTTGCAAACAATATATGCAATTTATCCTATCATATATTAAAGGATATTACAGGATAAGTCAAAAGTCACTTGAAAAACAATGGGCGCTATTGTAAAATTATAGTTAAGAATTTATGGAACAGAATTTGCGTGAGGGAGGCAGATTATGGATACAAATATTTTATTGGAAAGCGGAACAAATGAATTGGAGATTCTTGAATTTATGGTGGCAGGAAATTATTATGGGATCAATGTAGCAAAGATCCGGGAGATTATATCGTGTCAGCCGTTGACGCCGATTCCAAACAGCCATGCCAATGTAGAGGGGGCATTTAGCACTCGTGGAGAAACGATTACGGTCGTGAATCTGGCGAGAGCTTTGGGAATGAAAGAAAAGATGGACGAGCCGACACAGGATATGTTTTTGATCACCAATTTCAATATGGTAAGCACAGGGTTTCATGTACATGGAGTCGTGGGGATACATAGAGTGAACTGGGGACAGATCATTCAGCCGGATAGCATGATCTGTAACTCTTCCAAGAGTATGATCACCGGAATTGTCAATCTGGATGGCAAGCTTGTTTTGATCCTTGATTTTGAGGCGATTGTAGCAGAGATTGCGCCGGATGTTGGTATGAATATGTCTGATATGAGTCATATTGGCAATCGGAAGGATAATCCGGCACCGATTTTATTTGCGGAGGATTCCCATCTGCTTAGTATGCTGATTTATGATGGATTGACCCAAGCAGGATATACCAATGTGATTCCGATGAATAATGGTCTGGAATTATGGAACCTTTTGCAGAAGTACAAAGAAGAGGGAACGCTGCAGCAACGGGTGCGTTGTGTCATAACAGATATTGAGATGCCACAGATGGATGGCCATCGTTTGTTAAAGCTGATGAAGGATGATCCGGAGCTTAAAGAGATACCGGTTATTATTTTCTCTTCCCTGATCAACGAGGACATGCGACGGAAAGGGGAAATGCTGGGAGCAGATGCCCAGCTTTCCAAGAGTCAGATGAGTGAATTTATACAGGCAGTTGATAGTTTTCTGCAGTAAATTTTAGTTTGTATACGGAGATAAAACGATTTATACCGGGAGGCAGATTTCCGTGCCTGAATTTATAGTGTAAGATTTTTGATGACTACATATACAGCAGTCGATCCAGCCGTATCATTCCCCAGCCCTGGCGGGAATGGTCATAGCCGAGATCAACTGCTGTTTTTTTGAGCTGGATCTTGACTTCACGGTTGGAGAGATATGGTCTCTGTTGCAGAAGCAGGGCAATGCAGCCGCTGGCTACCGGAGTTGACATAGAGGTACCGCTGCGGCTGTGATACAGTTTTTCCATGGAGATGGTGTCATAGGAGTAGCCATATAAACCATAAGGGGTGGAAGGAACCGGCTGACAGCTTATAATATTGGAGCCGGGGGCAACGATATCCGGTTTTTTGATACAGCTTTCCGTGGGACCGCGTCCGGAGTAGTCCCGTCCGTTTCCTGCCTGCATTACATCAGATGCTCCTACGGTAATGATTTTCCGGCTATTGCCGGGAGCACCGATCGTATGGGGAGCAGGACCATGGTTTCCGGCTGCTGTGAGTACGATCAGCCCCTCCTCCCAGAGTGCTTCTACACCGCGGACAAGAGGAGAGGTTTCATCAAAATGTTTTCCACGACTGCTTCCCACTGAAATATTTACGATACGGATATTGTATTCTTTATAATGAGCGAGAAGCCAGCGGATACCGGCGAGCACATCTTCGATATTTCCTTCCCCTTTTTGATTTAATACTTTGATCATTATAAAATGACTGTCAGGTGCGATTCCCTCGTATTTTCTTTGACTGGCCTGGCCGCTTCCGGCAATAATACCGGTAATATGGGTGCCATGTCCATTATCGTCGTAATAATCCTTTCTGTGGTTTACGATATCTACAAATGCCTGCAATCTGGTTCCAGGCATCGTAAGATCAGGATGCCTGCCGATTCCGGTATCAAAAACGGCAATACCGACTCCTTTTCCTGTCAGCTTCAGACTGCGGGCGGCATTAAGGTGGATAAGAGATGCAACACGCTGCATAGGATTCCTCCTGATTTAAAAAATTGTCGGCTATAAATAATTTATGCTTTTTTTTAAAATATGTTATCAAAGACAGATCTTTTATTTTCATGTGGTAATAAAGGAGGAAATTTGTTATAATAAAAAATAGGTGTTTAAAAATAGCAGGAAAAGAAGAAAATTATGAAAACAATTGGATATATAATATTTGCAAGTGTATATAACCTGTGTTGTATATTCTGCAGGGTTGCTTCTGGAAAGATTGTTTTATGGAATGGACATAATCATGGCCTGAATGGAAATCTGCAGGAAATATATGAGGCATTACAGCACAAAGAGGGATATACAATAAAGCTGCTGGTAAAAAGAGATCTGTTCCGTGATCCGGAAAACGGAAAGCGAAAGAGCATAGGGAAACTGTTTGCGGATATGATATTATTTTTTTTCGTGTTTCCATATCATATGGCAACGGCGGACAAAGTTTTTATGAATGACAATTTTCTGCCTTTGTGTTATATGAAGACAGCGAACAGACAGACGCAATTTGTGCAGTTATGGCATGGAGCCGGAGCTTTTAAACGTTTTGGACTCTCTACAGAGGATGATCCTTCCGTATATCAGATCGTAAAAGAGGCAAACCAGAAAATTACGCATCTGTTTGTAACCTCGGAGAATGTGATTCCCTTTTATCAGGAGGCATTTTCTGTTGCGAAAGACAAAATCTATCCCACCGGGATTCCTGTGACGGATATTTATTTTGATCAGGACCGGATTCGGCACAGAAAAGAAAAATTTTATCAAAATCATCCGACATTTGAGGGAAAGAAGCTTCTTCTTTATGCGCCGACATTTCGCAGGACAGAGGAAGAAAACAGAAATATTATGGAACAGTTTGATATTTCAAGAGTTCACGATATATTAGGACCGGACTGGATCATTTTGATCCGGATGCATCCAAAATTTCCAATGGAAAATATCACAGAGAATAGTTTTTGTTATAACATGACAGACTATAATGATATTACAGATCTTTATCTGGTATCCGACATGCTTGTGACGGATTATTCTTCTTCGGTTGTGGAGTATGTGCTGTTAAACAAACCGATTGTATTATTTGCTTATGACCTGCCGGATTATGACAGAGGATTTTATTTTGATTACGATCAGATGATGCCTGGGAAGATTGCCCATACGCAGGAGGAGTTATATGGGATTTTACTAAAAAAATGTGATAATTTACCAAAACGACAAAATTTTGTCAAATTTCAATATGATAATACGGAGGGAGACGCCTGCGGGCGGATCTTGAAGATATTAGGCTGAAAAGCCGGATCGCAGCTGCCTGTACTGTGGCAGACTGGGATGGGAGAATAAACAGTACAGAAATGAGGATGAAATGGGAAAAATCAGAAATCACAAACAATTAGCATTTGTATTGGTGGCTGTATTATTTACGCTCCAATTGGTGTCATCGGCAGGGATAGGACAGAGGGAGAGCGTGAAAGCGGCAACCGGTCCACAGGATACATCAACAATTGTTGTTTCCGGTTCTGCAGTTACGGTAGATCCCGGAATTGTAATGTCTGCTGTGAATGCGGTGGAGATTACGAAGAATTCCATCACCTATCAGTGGGCTCCGGTGGCAAACGCAACAAGTTATTATATTTATAAGTATGATATTCCGAAGGAAAGTTACGAATATTATGGTGCGACAAGTGGTTCCAGTATCCGCGTGGAGGGCCTGCCGGCAGGTGAGGAATGTTATCTGGCGGTTTATGCAGTAAATGATGATACAGCCTGTCGAAGCAATTTTGTGGTAACAGAGTCTGTATTTACCAAACCGGAGAAGGTAGAAACCTTTACAATTTCTGATAATACTACTACGAGTGTAGTTTTGCGCTGGCTGGATATTCCGTCTGCCACAGGATATATTATTTACAGGGCAGGAACCGGCGGCAATTTCAAAAAGATTGGAACTTCTGTTACAGGGGAGTATAAGGATACAAAGCTGACAGCAGGAAAAACATATCAGTATAAGATCGTGGCCTATGCCGGACCGGAGACAAATGTGGGCGAAGAGTCGCCGGCGATATTTACCTGTTCTCTGCCGAAGTCGCCGACGGTTGTGATCAAGGGAGGTAATCAGAGAGTACGTCTGACCTGGAATGCCATTACCGGAGCTATGGGATATAATGTTTATATTAACCAGAATGGACAGTATGTATTACTGACAACACTGGAGGGAAAGACCAGCAAAAAGTTTATTCATACGAATCTTGAAAATGGTCAGACATATAAATATTATGTAAAGGCTTATCGTACCTACAATGGTATTGTTTATGAAAGCAAGGAATCTGCTGAAAAATCAGCGATAGCAGCAGAGGTTAGTGACACAAGTACAGAGGCAAAATTATTTAAAACGAAATCAACATTTAAAAAATCAGAGGCTTGCAAGAAAAATAAAGATTTCACAAAGAAGCTGGATTATGCAAAGAGTTTTCCAATGCCGGGTATGTTAAATACGAATGTAGCAGAATTTGGATGTGGAACAATGATTCCACAGGGAATTACCGTAGCGAAATCGTATTTCTTTATCACGGCGTATGACAGCCAGGGGATAGAAAATTCTGTTGTTTATGTTTTGTCTAAGGCAGATAAAGAGCTTATGACCACAATCATCCTGCCAAATAAATCTCATGCAGGAGGTATTGCATTTGATGGTAAAAACCTCTGGATCACACAGGCCAAAACATTAAGAAGCATTCCGTTTTCTGCGGTAAAAGATGCGATTGATAATCAGGAACCATATCTGGAGCTTAGTGCATATGGCGTGGAGATCAATCTGCCGCAGCAGGCAGCTACCGTGACATATTATAAGAAGCTTCTCTGGGTTGCATCCTATGATGAGTTAAAGCCGGGATATCTGGTAAGTTATAAGATTGCCAAGAAAGGATCAAAACCGGAGCTGACACCGTTAAAGACTATCTCTATGCCGACCCGTGTACAGGGAATTGCATTTTCCGGAAATGGACGTCTGATCGTATCAAGATCCTGTCAGACAGATCCGAAAAAGCGTGGTTATATGCATCAGCTTGATGTATATAAGCCAAATTTAAAGAAAGCTTCTAAGGGAATTATTTCCTTGGGAAAGGTACGCAGTACCGTGGAGGTTCCAACGATGAATGAGGAGATCACCATTAGTGGAAAACGGATTTATATTGTATTTGAATCTGTTGCATTTTATACCGCGGAGCAGCGTGTGGATAGAGTTTGTGCATTACCTGTCAGTTATGTAACCAAGTTGAAGAAATAAATATATATTGTTATGATTTAGCAAATGGCTGGTATTTCAAAAAAGTTATGAAATACCAGCCATTTATGATACACTGTTATTTGATCATCTAATTGTATGGAGGAAAATCGGAATGACAGTCAACATGAGAAACTATCATATAGACGAAAAAAATAAAATATTAAATATAGATCTGCAATGTGAGTCGGGCAAAGAACATAAAGCAGGAAAGATAAGATTTTCACTGGTATTCGAGGGCTCCTGCGGAAAAAGATATTTTCCGGTATCGGCACAATATCAGCAGGAGATTGACGATTGCAGAAGGTATATGGCGAGTGTCCGGATAGAGCTTCCGTATATATTTTTCGAGCATTTTCCATTACCGGAGGAAAAGGTTACGGTATCAGCAGTATTTTGTAACGAGGATATGTTATGGATCAATATGGCTCCAATGATAGAATTACCGGGAGAATTATTTCAACCGCAGGAGCGGCGTAGATCGGCAATTCGTGAGATCAGTGACAGGATATTGTATATTTTTTGTACAATACTGCTGCCGGTCTGGATTCTGGATGGAGTGCTGGCACAGAAAGGACTTCATCGGCTTCACCGTGCAGCAGATGGCAGACAGGGAAAACAGGCGGTATTTTATCATGCTCATGGTCTTGTAAAGGATTGGACCGGATATGGATATAGCATCAGGGAATATAAGACGAATTATTTCAAAAAATGTTATGAACGCGCCTGTCGAAATGAGCCGGGGACCAAGGGAATCCTGTTTTTATCGGAGAGAAGAGTGGATGCCGGTGGAAATCTGGACCGGATCCGGCAGGAAGTACAAAAGAAAGGGTATGTGAGCCGGGAGTTTTTAACAGAAACGCCGATTCATAAGCTGAGCCGGAAGGAGATCAGGCGTTGCGCCGGTCTGGTGGCTGCTGCAAAACTAATTATTCTGGAGGATTTTGTGCCACAGCTTCATTCGTTGTCTCTGCGACGGGACACGCAGCTTCTGCAGATGTGGCATGCATGTGGGGCATTTAAGCTGTTCGGTCTGTCAGAGCTTGGAATTGTAGATCATCTGAATCAGTCCACAAGAAATCACAGAAGTTACACCGCTGCACTGGCAAGCAGCGACGGGGTAGTGCCATTTTACAGTGAAGCTTTCGGAGTAGATGATCATATTATAAAACCCATTGGCGTGCCAAGGACGGATATATTTTTTGATCAGAAATATGCCAGTCAGGTCCGGGAGAGACTTTTTCAAAAATATCCGGCGTGTCAGAACAAAAAAATTGTTTTATTTGCACCTACGTTTCGGGGAAGCGGCAATAAGACAGCGTATTATCCGTGGGAGAAATTCCCGGCAGCAGATATTATGGATCAACTGCCGCAGGACACCGTGATGATTCTGAAGAATCACCCCTTTGTGAAAAAAACATACGAAATACCATTGGAATATCAGGAAAGGATTTTTGATCTGTCAGCGGAGGAAAATATTAACGATCTTCTGTTTATCGCTTCCGTGCTGATTACCGACTACAGTTCGGTTATTTTTGAGGCATCTCTTTTGAATTTGCCGATAGTATTTTATACCTTTGATCTTCAGGAATATCTGGACAGCAGGGATATTTATTTTGATTTTGCTTCTTTTGCTCCGGGAAAGATCGTAGGGGACCGGCAGACACTGGAAAAAGAAATTATGGAGATACTTCAGGGAGAAGGGGAGGAAACGAAAGAGAGATCGATATCAAGAGAACAGTTTTGTAGATTTTTTCTGGGGTCATTGGACGGAAAATCCACGGAAAGAACCATGGAACTTGTGAAACAACTGTTGACAATAGATTGACAGAAAATAGAAAGTTATTATATTATGTAACATAGGTGTATAGTTGGATCAAAGAACGGAGGAAATATATGTCAGAGTACCGGAATTGGGACAAGGAACTGGATCGTCTGGAGCAGGGAAAAAGTCAGTACAGCTGGGATGAACTTGAGGAACTGATCACAGATCAGCTTGAGGACGAGAAAATAAGTGAACAGGAGTTTGAAACCCTGATGCGGCGGCTTATGGATATAGACTGTGAGTTGTAATAGAAAAGGGGGAAAAACATGGAAAGACAAAGGACGGAAGAGGAAGAGAGAGAATATCGAAGATACCTTCATCGATTGAAACGGAGAAGAGAACGCCGGAGACAGATTATGATCGCGCGGGTCGTTGCCGGGACAGCAGGAGTGATGATCCTTCTTCTGATGGTGGGGCTGATCAGGATGGGAGTCAAGGCAGTACAGAATGCAGGAAGTGATACAGGCAAAAATAAGCAGGTAGAGGCAAGTGCCACGCCTACAGCAGAGACACTGGATTATTCTGTTCCGGAGGGATTTGAAGAGTATGCGGACAGTCTGGAGAAAATGAGAGGAAAATATCCTCAGGTTGAGAATATTCTGCTGAATCTCTATGAATACAGTGAGAGTATGCTGAAGCTGGCTGCAAACAATCCGGACACACTGGATTTTGTGGAGAATTATCCGAAGCATAAATCAGATATCAAACCATCCGGTAGTGTAACACAGGAGGAAATTGATTCCGCAGAAAACGGAATTCCGCGTTTTCAGCAGTGGGACAGCCGCTGGGGATATCTGACCTATGGAAATGATAATATAGGAATAAACGGCTGTGGTCCTACATGTCTTTCTATGGTGGCAGCAGGATTGTTAAAGGATACTTCTAAATCTCCGGATGCCATTGCAGAATTCAGCGTAGAAAATAATTATTGTACTGTAGCTTCCGGAACGGCCTGGTCGCTGATGTCATCCGGTGCCAAAAAGCTGGGACTAAAAGCAGAGTCTGTGGTGGTGGGAAGTGATTCCCTCCGGTCTGTGCTGGAAAAAAAGCAGCCGGTGATCTGTAGTATGAAGCCGGGAGACTTTACAACGACCGGACATTTTATCGTGCTGACTGGACTGACAGAGGATGGAAAGCTGATGTTAAATGATCCAAACAGCATTACAAGAAGTAATAAGCGATGGAATATAGAAACAGTGGTGGGGCAGATGAAATCGGCATGGACATATACTGTGCCGTAATACGTCAAAAATAAAATAGGATGGAAGATACGATTAGGAAACTGACAGATTCAGATGCAGAATGGAGTGACTTAATATGGATAAAAACGGACCTGAAATCAAAATTGACAATGGAGAGCTTGCCACAAGTATGATACCGGAAGATTTTACAGAGCCTCAGGTGCTGTATGAAAAGCTGATCAAAATGATCAGACAGTATCATCCATCCGATGATATCTCTATGATCGAAAAGGCATACAGGATTGCTTACAAAGCGCATGATGGGCAGCTCAGAAAGTCAGGAGAGCCATATATCATTCACCCTGTGTGTGTCTGCATTATTCTGGCAGAGCTGGAGCTGGATAAAGAAACGATCGTGGCCGGTATGCTCCATGATGTGGTGGAGGATACTGTGATGACCAGTGAAGAACTGGCGGCTGAGTTTGGAGATGAGGTTGCACTGCTGGTGGATGGTGTCACGAAGCTGACCCAGTTAGATTATGTGGCGGATAAGGTAGAGGTGCAGGCTGAAAATCTTCGAAAGATGTTTCTTGCCATGGCAAAGGATATCCGTGTCATTCTGATCAAGCTGGCGGATCGTCTTCACAATATGCGTACTATGCAGTATCAGACACCGAAAAAGCAGAAAGAAAAGTCAAGGGAGACGCTGGATATTTATGCACCAATCGCAGACAGGCTGGGAATTTCCAAGGTGAAGGTAGAGCTGGATGATCTGGCATTTAAGTATCTGGAGCCGGAAATGTATAATCAGCTTGTGTCGAGTATTGCCAATGGAAAGGAGCAGAGAGATATTCTGATCCGCAAGATCGTTAAGGAGGTCAGCCATCATATTGAGGAGGCTGGGATCAAGGCGACGATTGATGGCAGAGCGAAACATTACTTCAGTGTCTACAAGAAAATGGTGACACAGAATAAGAGGCTGGATCAGATCTATGATCTTTTTGCAGTGCGTATTATCGTAGAGACGGAGCGAGACTGTTATACTGCATTGGGTGTGATCCATGAGATCTATAAGCCGATTCCGGGACATTTCAAGGATTATATCTCCATGCCAAAACCGAATAATTATCAGTCCCTTCATACAACACTGATCGGTTCTATGGGACAGCCGTTTGAGATACAGATCCGTACTTACGAGATGCACCGTACAGCAGAGTATGGTATTGCTGCTCATTGGAAATATAAAGAGAATCAGTATGGAAGCAAGGACAGGGATAACGAGGAAGAGAAGCTGGCATGGCTGCGCCGTATTTTGGAATGGCAGCGGGATATGTCGGATAATAAGGAATTTTTAAGTTTATTAAAGAGTGATCTGGATCTGTTTTCCGATCATGTATACTGCTTTACAAAGGACGGAGATGTTAAAAACCTTCCGGCAGGATCTACAACCATTGATTTTGCCTATGCCGTGCACAGTGCCGTGGGAAATAAAATGGTGGGAGCAAGAGTCAATGGAAATCTGGTACCGATTGATTATAAGATCCAGAATGGTGACCGGGTTGAGATTATGACTTCACAGAATTCCAGAGGACCAAGCCGTGACTGGCTGGCTCTGGTTAAGAGCCCACAGGCCAAAAATAAGATCAATCAGTGGTTCCGATCCCAGTTTAAGGAAGAGAATATTGTCCGGGGGAAGGAACTTCTGGCAAATTATTGTAAGGCGCAGGGTGTTGTTTTATCGGATCTGCTCAAGAATGAGTATACGGATTATTGTATGCGGAAATATGGATTCCGGGATTGGGATTCTGTTCTGGCTGCATTGGGACATGGAGGTCTGAAAGAGGGACAGATCGTGAACCGACTGCAGAGTGCATATGATAAGAAGAATCCGAAGCATACCACGGATCAGGAGATTCTGGATGCTGTGGCAAAAAGTACCGAAAATACAGGTGCTTCCAAGCCGGCGGCTGCGGTCAAATCCAAGAGTGGTATTGTGGTAGCAGGTCTTTCGGATGTATCCGTGCGTTTTTCTAAGTGCTGCAGTCCGGTACCGGGTGATGAGATTATTGGATTTGTGACGAGAGGACGAGGAGTATCGATTCACCGGACCGACTGTGTCAATATGATGAATCTGTCTGAGGCAGACCGCCAGAGGATCATTGAGGCAGAGTGGAGCGTGGATTCCCAGGGCTCTGCAGATGAAGATTATGATGCAGAGATTGTGATCTATGCGTATGACCGTATGGGTATTCTGATGGATATTACAAGGGTACTCACGGAGAATAAAATTGATGTGAAGGCTATGAATACCAGAACAAGCAAGCAGGGAATCGCAACGATCAATGTCAGCTTTGCAATCCGTGGCGTGGAAGCCTTAAATGAGCTGATCAAAAAACTGCGGAATGTACCGAATGTGACAGATATTGAGAGAAGCCGTGCATAGTGGAGTAAAAATACATCACAGCTTTGAAACAGATGAATCAAAGCTGGTTAAATAGAGAATGAGGATTAATATGAGTTTATTAAAATGTGATTTTCGGGTCGTAGGACCGATACAGACCAACTGTTATTTTTTGTACCGGGAGGACACAAAGGAATGTCTGATCATTGATCCGGGCTACGAGGCGGATAAGATTGAAGCCTATGTACAGAAGAAGCAGCTTCATGTGGCAGGAATTTTACTGACTCATGGACATTTTGATCATATTACAGCGGCCGATGAGGTGCGAAAGAAGTTTCAGACAAAGATTTATGCCTCCGGGAAGGAGAAAGAGCTGATGGCTGATCCCCGGATGAATGTTTCTGTGATGATGGGAGAAAGTGTGAGCCTGAAGGCAGATGTCTGGCTTGAGGATGGTCAGGAGCTGGAAATGCTCGGAGAGACTATGCGCTGTATTTTAACACCGGGACATACAGGAGGCGGTATGTGTTTTTATTTTCCGAGGGCGTGTATGTTATTTTCCGGGGATACATTGTTTCAGGAGTCGGTGGGCAGAACGGATTTTCCTACCGGCAGCAGCCGGGAACTGATCCGTTCTGTGCGGGAGAAGCTTCTGGTGCTTCCGGAGGCGGTCCGGGTATATCCGGGACATGGGTTAATGACAACGATCCGTGACGAGCAGATGTTTAATCCGTATGCCGTTCAATAAAGACTGTCAATGGATGGACATATGTTTGTCTTTGAAATGCAGAAAAGAGGATTTAAATGATAGATATCGTTTTGTCTGAGAGGGATTTTGATTATGAGCTTCAGGCATTGGTTACAGGATTTTTTCCGGGAGTGCATAACCGGGTGCTCATACAGCCGGAGCAGGAGGATGCAGCTTTGTTTGAGCTGGCAGAACGGGAGTCCGGGGACGGCATTTCTTTGCTGACCGGTGTTTTCCTGGGACAGTATGAAATCCGGGGATGGGTGCTTGGAAAGGGGCATCTGCATCGCAATAGTGTATCTGTCAGTGGTGGGCAGGATTTTCACAAGCATGTGGACAAGACGACGCATCCTTACCGGACAACCTACAAAAATAAACTTAAAAAACTTTTATTTGAATTATACAGCAGCATTCCGGAGGAGGAGCTGCCGGAGGGGATACAGCGAAGTATTCCTGTATGGGGAACTATGACAGGGGTTCGTCCCACAAAGATTCCCATGAACCGGTTATTGGAGGGGGAACCTTTGGAACAGGTGCGGCGTAGTATGGAAGAGGAATATTGCTGCAGTGGTGGAAAGGCGGAGCTTTGTCTGGACATTGCTGTCCGGGAAGCAAAGCTATTGCAAAAAGCAGAATATGATAAAGGCTACAGTCTGTATATTGCCATTCCGTTTTGTCCATCTACATGTCTGTACTGTTCTTTTCCGTCTTATCCGTTGGAACGGTTTCAGGCACTGATTCCGGATTATTTGGAGGCGCTGAAAAAGGAGATTCGTTTTTGTGCCGGACTGCAGAGGGGGAAACGTCTGACCTCGGTTTATATTGGAGGAGGTACTCCGACAACGTTATCGGCAGGACAGATGGAGGAGTTGTTACAGTGTCTATATGAAAGTTTTCCGGTGAATGAGGCTGCAGAGATTACCGTAGAGGCAGGGAGACCGGACAGTATTACAAGGGAAAAGCTGATGGTGCTTCGGAAATTTGATGTGGAGAGGATCTCGGTAAATCCGCAGACAATGCAGGATAAGACATTGCAGAGCATTGGCCGCCATCACACCGTAGAGCAGACAAAGGAAGTGTTTGCTCTTGCAAGGGAATGTGGTTTTGAAAATATAAATATGGATCTGATCATTGGTCTTCCGGGGGAGACGCCGGAGGACTTTGAAAATACACTGGAGCAGATCAGGAAACTGGATCCTGACAGTATTACGATTCATTCACTGGTGGTAAAGCGGGCTTCCAGACTGCGCCGCCTGCTGGATGAGGGAGCCGTACCGGAGGAGGAACGGGCACACCGCATGGAAAAAATGATGGAGCTGGGATTAACCTTTGCTGCGGAGAATGGATATCAGCCTTATTATATGTACCGTCAGAAAAACACGGCAGGATATGCCGGCAGCTCCGGGCAGGAGAATATTGGCTTTGCACGAGAAGGAAAAGAATGTCTTTATAATATTCTGATCATGGAAGAAATGCAGAGTATTGCTGCACTGGGGGCCGGAGCAAGTACAAAGTGTTATGACAGACAGCGTCATATTGTCAGCCGGGTGGAAAACGTGAAAAGCGTTACAGACTATATATCACGTATTGATGAGATGCTGCAGCGAAAACAAGAACATGGTATGGGGGATTAGAACATGGAAGAGGATTATCTGGAACAGCTTGTGATGGAAAACACTTCCCTAAGCAGTCAGATGAGAGAGTATCTTTATACTGAGATGAGTCATGGGGTAAAGGTAAGCAATCTTGCGGAGGCTGTGGCGAGGGAGCTTGGAGAGGATGAGGAGTTTTGCCGGGATATTGCTGTGGCAGGACTTTTACATGATATTGGAAAGCTGTGGGTATCAAAGCATATGGAGGAGGCTGGAAACAGAGAAACACTCACGATCGAGAGGATGAAGATCGTGCGGATGCATCCGACCCATAGCTGTGAAATGCTCAAACGGGAGGAATATCCGGAGCGGATCACCGAGGCAGTGCTTTATCATCATGAAAACGTGGATGGAACGGGGTATCCGGAAAATCTGCGGGGGCATCAGATACCGTGGATGGCGAGGATTCTGCGGATCTGTGATGTGTATTGTGCATTGACGACGGACCGGAGCTATCGTCGTGCCTTTGACCGGGCGGCGGCTATGGAAATTATGATCGATGAGGCCGAGGATTATGATATGAAGATCTTTCTGGCATTTCAGAGAGTGCTGCACAATGAAGCGGGAGAAAAGCTTCGTGCATTATGCACCGTTCTGTCCACGCTGCAGAAGGAACATCTGCCTTTATTTGTGAAAGAAGCAGAGCTTTTATGATTTCAATGTGAATAAGATCCCGCCGTTTCGGCAACGGTGGCTTGCATGTTTTGGGGTTTCGGTGTATTATCTTATACGGTATGGTCTGCAAAGATCATGATGGAATGTTTATAAAGTGACAAATATATCAATCAATGGAGGATTATCATGGCAGAATCAATGAGAGGCTTAAAGCGTACCTGTCGCTGTGCCGAATTGAGTGAGAAGAATATCGGACAGGAGGTTACCGTGATGGGATGGGTCCAGAAGGCCCGTAACACCGGTGGCTTGATCTTTGTGGATCTCCGCGACCGCAGCGGACTTCTTCAGATCAATTTTCAGGAGGACAAACTGGGACAGGAGCTATTTGATAAGGCATATAAGCTTCGCAGCGAGTTTGTAATTGCTGTTGTAGGTACTGTTGTGGCAAGAGAGGGAGGCATCAATAAGAACATCCCTACCGGTGCAATCGAAGTCGTAGCAACACAGCTTCGTGTACTGTCAGAAGCACAGACCCCTCCATTTCCGATTGAGGAGGATATCAAGACAAAAGAAGAGCTTCGTCTGAAATACCGTTATCTGGATCTTCGTCGTCCGGATCTTCAGAGAAATCTCATTATGAGAAGCAGGATTGCGACACTGACCAGGCAGTTTCTGGCAGATGAGGGTTTTTTGGAGATTGAGACACCAATGCTCAACAAGAGTACACCGGAGGGGGCAAGAGATTATCTGGTGCCAAGCCGTGTACATCCGGGATGTTTTTATGCATTGCCGCAGTCGCCACAGCTTTTTAAGCAGCTGTTGATGTGCTCCGGTTATGATCGTTATTTCCAGCTGGCAAGATGTTTCCGTGATGAGGATCTTCGTGCGGACAGACAGCCGGAGTTTACACAGATCGATATGGAGCTTTCTTTTGTGGACGAGGATGACGTGATGGATGTCAACGAGCGTCTGCTTCAGAAGCTTTTCAAGGAGATTCTGGATATTGATATTGAACTGCCGATTCAGAGAATGACCTGGCAGGAGGCAATGGACCGTTTCGGCAGCGATAAGCCGGATCTTCGTTTTGGTATGGAGTTAAATGATGTATCCGACGTTGTAAAGGGCTGTGGCTTTGGTGTATTTACCGGAGCTTTGGAAAACGGTGGTTCTGTTCGCGGTATTAACGCAAAGGGACAGGGCGGCATGCCTCGTAAGAAGATTGATGCATTGGTGAAATTTGCAAAGGATTTCGGTGCAAAAGGACTTGCTTATCTTTGTATCAACGAGGACGGCACATACAAGTCATCCTTTGCCAAGTTTATGACTGAGGATGAGTTACATGCGCTGGTGGATAAGATGGATGGACAGCCGGGAGATCTTCTTCTCTTTGCGGCTGATAGAAATAAAGTCGTATATGATGTGTTAGGTAACCTTCGTCTGGAGCTGGCAAGACAGTTAGATCTTCTGGACAAGGATGAATATCGTTTCCTCTGGGTAACAGAATTCCCTCAGTTCGAGTATTCTGAGGAGGAGCAGCGATATGTGGCAATGCATCATCCGTTTACTATGCCAATGGAAGAGGATCTGGAGCTTCTGGAGACGGAACCTGGAAAGGTACGTGCCCGTGCTTATGATATTGTATTGAACGGTACTGAGATTGGTGGAGGTTCTATCCGTATCCATCAGGATGATATTCAGGAGAGAATGTTTGAGGCTCTTGGATTTACAAAGGAATCCGCATATGAGCAGTTTGGTTTCTTGATGAACGCATTTAAGTACGGAGTACCACCTCACGCAGGACTGGCTTACGGCCTGGATCGTCTTGTCATGCTGATGGCAAAGGAGGACAGTATCCGTGATGTGATCGCCTTCCCGAAGGTGAAGGATGCGTCCTGTCTGATGACAGAGGCTCCGTCCAGGGTAGATGACAAGCAGTTAGAAGAGCTTTGTATTGGAATTACCGAGACAAATGACGAAGAATAGTTATCAAAAATGCATGGAATGGACCGAAAGGAATATCGGGATCACGGCGGTATGTCTTATGGTAAAGGCGATCACGGCAGTGACAGCAGCCATCTATATGGCAATAGCTTTGTGGCTTTTTGCACAGAGGGATGAACGGATCTTTCGATTTCTGCTGGTGCCGGCAGCCGGCTTTGTGGCAGTAACGATCCTGCGAAAGCTTATTGCGGCGAAGCGCCCCTATGAAATATACGGTTTCACGCCTCTTTTACAGAAGGATACCAGGGCAAATTCCTTTCCCAGCCGTCATGTGTTTTCAAATATGATCATAGCGGCAGCAGCTTTATATGTTAACCTGCCTCTGGGGATATTTACAGCAGTATGTGGACTGTTACTGGCAGTTTTAAGAGTGATCACGGGAGTTCATTTTCCGAAGGATGTGGCTGCTGGCTGTCTGATCGCAGTATTGCTTGGCTGGATCGGATTTTATCTGGTCTGATATGATACAACAGGATTGAGTTTTAGCAGAATTGGAGGATTATCATGGCAGAAATGTACAATCACCATACGGTGGAAAAGAAATGGCAGAAAATCTGGGAGGAGGAGAAAGCATTTCAGGCTTCAGAAGACTACAGCAAGCCGAAGTTTTATGCATTGGTAGAATTCCCGTATCCTTCCGGTCAGGGACTTCATGTGGGACATCCGAGACCATATACCGCTCTGGATATTGTTTCCCGTAAGAGAAGAATGCAGGGGTATAATGTATTGTTCCCAATGGGATGGGATGCGTTTGGTCTGCCAACAGAGAATTATGCGATCAAGAATCATATCCACCCGAAGATCGTAACAAAGAATAATGTTGCCCGTTTTAAGGGACAGCTTCAGTCACTGGGCTATTCCTTTGACTGGGATCGTGAGATCAATACAACAGATCCGGATTATTACAAATGGACACAGTGGATCTTCCTGAAGCTGTTTAATGCCGGACTGGCATATAAGAAGGAAATGCCGATCAACTGGTGTACCTCATGTAAGGTTGGTCTTGCCAATGAGGAGGTTGTCAACGGTGTCTGCGAGCGGTGTGGAGCACCTGTTGTCCGCAAGGTAAAAAGCGAGTGGATGTTAAAGATCACAGAATATGCAGACAAGCTCATTAAGGATCTGGATGATGTGGATTATATTGAGAAGGTAAAGGTTTCCCAGAAGAACTGGATCGGCCGTTCTGAGGGCGCCGAGGTAGACTTTGCTCTCAAGGACAAGGATGAGAAGCTCCGTGTATATACAACACGTCCGGATACATTGTTTGGTGCAACCTATATGGTTATTTCTCCGGAGCATCCGCTGATCGATAAGTATAAGGATGAGATCACCAACTGGGATGAGATTCAGAAATACCGTGAGATGGCAGCGAGAAAATCTGATTTTGAGCGTACAGAGCTTGCAAAGGATAAGACAGGTGTTGTACTTGGCGGTATGTCAGCGATCAATCCGGTGAATGGCAAGGAGATTCCGGTATGGATCTCTGATTATGTGCTGATGTCTTATGGTACAGGTGCTATTATGGCAGTACCGGCACACGATACCCGTGACTGGGAGTTCGCCAAGAAATTTGATCTGCCGATGATCCAGGTAGTCGAAGGAAAGGAAGGTCCGGTAGATATTAATGAAGCTGCATTTACGGATGTGGCAACCGGTAAGATGATCAATTCCGAGTTTCTGAATGGCCTGGAGGTCACAGAAGCCAAGGAAAAGATGAAAGATTTTCTGGAGGAGAAGGGCATTGGAAACCGTAAGGTAAATTATAAGCTCCGTGACTGGGTATTCTCCAGACAGAGATACTGGGGTGAGCCGATCCCGATCGTACACTGCGAGAAATGTGGATATGTGCCATTGGATGAGAGTGAGCTTCCACTGCTTCTACCGGAGGTAGACAGCTATATGCCGACCGATAACGGAGAGTCTCCGCTGGCAGCCATGACAGACTGGGTAAATACCATTTGTCCATGCTGCGGTGGTCCGGCAAAGAGAGAGACAGATACAATGCCTCAGTGGGCAGGTTCTTCATGGTATTTCCTTCGTTATACAGATCCTCATAATAAAGAGGCACTGGCAAGCAAGGAAGCATTAAAATACTGGCTGCCGGTTGACTGGTATAATGGTGGTATGGAGCATACAACACTTCATCTGCTTTATTCCCGTTTCTGGCATAAATTCCTGTATGATCAGGGAATTGTGCCAACAAAGGAGCCATACCAGCGTCGTACCTCTCACGGAATGATCCTTGGTGAGAACGGTGAGAAGATGAGTAAATCCCGTGGTAATGTTGTAAATCCGGATGATATTGTACAGGCCTATGGTGCAGACACCCTGCGTACTTATGAGATGTTCATCGGTGCCTTTGATCTGAGTGCATCCTGGTCAGAGGATGGCGTAAAGGGCTGTCGTCGTTTCCTGGAGCGTGTATGGAAGCTGCAGACCATTATGACCGGGGAGGAAGGTTACTCGGCCGATATGGAGACAAAGATGCATCAGACCATTAAGAAGGTAAGCCAGGATTTTGAGAGCCTGAAGTATAATACTGCGATTGCTGCAATGATGGCATTGATCAACGATTTCTACAAGAAGAATGCGGTCACAAAGGGCGAGTACAAGACTTTAATCACCCTTCTTAATCCGGTTGCGCCACATATTACAGAAGAGCTGTGGCAGATCATCGGAGGCGAGGGACGTGTATATCTGAATACCTGGCCGGAGTATGACGAGGCAAAGACGGTAGAATCTACGGTGGAGATTGCTGTTCAGGTCAATGGAAAGACCCGCGCAACTCTGAAGATCGGCAAGGAGGATGCGAAGGACGATGTACTTGCAAAAGCAAAGGAGACCATCGCAGATAAGCTGGAAGGCAAGAATATTATTAAGGAAATTTATGTTCCGGGACGAATTGTTAATATCGTTGCGAAATAATAAAATGTGATCAACATTTCATAATCATTAAAAAAAGATAAAGTCTATTGACTTTATCTTTTTTTGTCATATAATAATAATCACGCCTATTGTTGAAATGGAAACAATTCACTTTTCAACAGTATAGAGGAGAGAATATTGGTACATACAGAAGGGAGTGAGGAGTCCATGAAGAAGGATGGAGCATTAGGAATGGAGATCAACTGTGTTTCTAATATGATCCGGAGAAGCATTGACCAGCGTATTGCTGCGATGCCGGGAGAAAAGCTCAGCCGGATGGACAGCTGGATCATTCATTATATGCTGGATCATCAGCAGGAGGATGTGTTTCAGAAGGATGTGGAACGTGCTCTTGCAATGACCCGATCCAATGTGTCTAAGGCTGTGGATCAGATGGTCCATAAGGGCTTGATCATGCGTTCTCCCGTGGACTATGATGCACGGCTCAAAAAGCTGACGCTGACACCAAAGGTGTTGGAAACACACCGTTTGGTGGAGGGGGAGATTGCAAAGTTTGAACAGCTTCTGGCGGCGGGCTTTACTTCACAGGAGCTGACCCAGTTTAAGGAGTATCTGGGAAGAGTTGCCAGAAATATCAACGACAGTACAGAGAGACAGAAGGAAGAAAAGAAAAGGAGGGATTTCTGATTATGCTTAAAACATTAGCGTCGCAGATCAAGGAATATAAAAAGGCTTCCATTGCGACTCCGATCTTTATGATCCTGGAGGTTATCATGGAAACGATCATTCCACTGATGATGGCTTCGATCATTGATGATGGCGTATCGGTGGGAAATGCAGGACATATTTATAAGATGGGTGCCCTGATGCTGGCAGCGGCATGCTTTAGTCTTTTCAGTGGTTTTATGGGAGGAAAGTATGGTGCAAAGGCATCCACAGGCTTTGCCAGAAATCTGAGAAAAGCAATGTATGAAAATATACAGACCTTCAGCTTTTCCAATATTGATAAGTTCAGTACAGCAGGACTTGTCACGCGACTTACCACAGATGTTACGAACATTCAGAACGCATATCAGATGCTGCTTCGTATGTGTATGAGAGCACCGTTCAGCCTGATCTGTGCCATGGTAATGTCCTTTGCGGTTAATACAAGAATTGCAACGATATATTTGATTGCGGTACTGGTTTTGGGAGTGATCCTTGGAGTTCTGATAACCAGGACCACAAAGTATTTCAGAAGTATTTTTCAGAAATATGATGATCTCAATGAAAGCGTACAGGAAAATGTATCTGCCATCCGTGTGGTAAAGGCATATGTGCGTGAGGATCATGAAAAAGAGAAGTTTACAAAGGCAAGCGGCAATGTATATAAGCTGTTTACAAAGGCGGAAGCGATGATCTGTCTGAATATGCCGATCATGCAGTTTACGGTGTATACATGCATTCTGGTGATCAGCTGGATGGGAGCACATATGATCGTCAGCAATACATTAACGACAGGTGGTCTGTCTATGCTGCTGACCTATTGTATGAACATTTTGATGAACCTGATGATGCTGTCCATGATCTTCGTGATGGTTACCATGAGTGTGGCAAGTGCCAGACGTGTGGCAGAGGTATTAAATGAGAAACCGGACATTACAAATCCGGAGAATCCGGTAATGGAAGTGGCAGATGGCTCTATTGAATTCCGGCATGTAGATTTTAGCTACAAGAAGGATGCAAAGGAACCAGTATTAAAGGATATCAATTTGAAGATCCGTTCCGGTGAGACAATCGGTATTCTGGGAGGAACCGGAAGCGGAAAGTCAAGTCTGGTCTCTCTGCTGAGCCGTCTCTATGATGTGACAAAGGGAAGTGTGCTGGTGGGCGGCAGAGATGTCAGAGAGTATGATATTGACGTAATCCGGAATCAGGTTGCTGTTGTGCTCCAGAATAATGTACTTTTCTCCGGCACGATCCTTGACAATCTCCGCTGGGGAGACAAGGAGGCAACAAAGGAAGAATGTATGCATGCCTGCGATCTTGCCTGTGCCAGTGAGTTTATTGAAAAGCTGCCAAAGGGGTATGACACCTATATTGAACAGGGTGGAACCAATGTGTCCGGCGGGCAGAAGCAGAGACTTTGCATCGCAAGAGCTCTTTTGAAGAAGCCGAAGGTATTGATCCTGGACGATTCCACCAGTGCTGTAGATACGTCAACGGACGCCAAGATCCGGAAGGCATTTGCAGAGGAGATTCCGGGAACTACGAAGCTGATCATTGCACAGCGTGTCTCCAGTATCCAGAATGCAGATCATATCATTGTGCTGGAAAATGGAGAGGTCAACGGATTTGGAACCCACGAGGAGCTGCTTGAAAATAATGAGATCTATCGTGATGTATATGAGTCACAGACATCCGGTAACGGAGATTTTGACGAGGCATCTTAAAAAATTGCTTGAATAGAAAAGAAATAAGAAAGGTGGAATGAGAGATGGCAGAAAATCGTTCAGAAAAGCCAAGGGGACCAAAGGGACCCGGCGGACGAAGGGGAATGGGACCAAGAATGAAACTGGAGCATCCCGGACAGACCATAAAACGTCTTTTGAATTATATCGGTAAAAGCTATGGAGTTTATCTGGTGCTGGTGTTAATTCTGATCATAGTCAGCGTTCTTGCCAATGTCCAGGGAACTATGTTTACCAAGGCCTTGATCGATCAATATATCACGCCGTTAATGAAGGCAGAACATAAGGACTTTGGTCCGTTGCTGCATAAAATTGCGCAGGTTGCCTGTTTTTACGGGCTGGGTGTATTTTCTACCTGGGCGTATAACCGCCTGATGGTTAATGTCACACAGGGAACTCTGCGAAAGCTTAGAGACGATCTGTTTGTTCATATGGAGTCTCTGCCTATCAAATATTTTGATACACACTCCCATGGAGATATTATGTCAATTTATACCAATGATATTGACACGCTCCGTCAGATGATCAGCCAGAGTATGACACAGCTTTTTTCCAGTGTGATCACCATTGTGAGCGTACTGGCGGCAATGATCATGATCAATGTGCCTCTGACACTGGTTACATTGTTTATGGTGGGTGTGACACTGCTGGTAACAAAGAAGGTAGCCGGACTTTCCGGAGCTTACTTTATTCAGCAGCAGAAGGATCTGGGAAAAGTAAATGGTCATATTGAGGAGATGATGAATGGCCAGAAGGTAGTAAAGGTATTCTGCCGTGAGCAGGAGAGTATGGATGAGTTTAATGCGTTAAATGATGAACTTTTTCATAGTGCGGATAATGCCAATACTTTTGCCAATGTGATGGGGCCGATCAATGCCCAGCTTGGAAATGTCAGTTATGTGCTTTGTGCTATGATAGGAGGTCTTCTGGCATTTAACAAGGTGGGAGGTTTTACCATCGGTGGCCTGGTGGCATTTCTGACATATAATAAGTCTTTCAGTATGCCGATCAATCAGATAAGTATGCAGTTAAACAGTATTGTGATGGCACTGGCAGGAGCAGACCGTATCTTTGAACTGTTGGATGAGAAGCCGGAGGTGAATGACGGTTATGTAGAGCTGGTACGTGCCAATGAGGACGAAAAGGGTCATATTACGGAGAGTGAAAAGAGAACCGGTCTCTGGGCATGGAAGCATTATCATAAGGATACCGATACCGTGACATATCAGAAATTATGTGGTGAGGTGGTATTTGACCATGTAGACTTTGGTTACAATGATGATAAGATCATTCTTCATGATGTGGAAATGTATGCGAAGCCGGGACAAAAAATTGCATTTGTAGGTGCTACGGGAGCCGGTAAGACAACGATCACGAACCTGATCAACCGCTTTTATGATATTCAGGATGGTAAGATCCGTTTTGATGGAATTAATGTCAATAAGATCAAAAAAGAGGACCTGCGTCATTCGCTGGGAATCGTTCTTCAGGATACCCATTTATTTACGGGAACAGTCCGTGACAATATCCGGTATGGTAAACTGGATGCGACGGATGAGGAGGTGGAGGCCGCTGCAAAGCTTGCCAATGCAGATTCCTTTATCCGTCATCTGCCGCAAGGGTATGATACGGTACTCAAAGGAGACGGTGGAAATCTAAGCCAGGGTCAGCGTCAGCTTCTGGCAATTGCCAGAGCAGCCATTGCAGATCCGCCGGCATTGATCCTGGATGAGGCAACCAGCTCCATTGATACTCGTACAGAGAAGCTGGTACAGGACGGTATGGATCGTCTGATGAAGGGGAGAACGACCTTTGTTATTGCCCACCGTCTTTCTACGGTTCGAAACAGTGACTGCATTATGGTTCTGGAGCAGGGACGGATTATCGAAAGAGGTACTCATGACCAGCTGATCGAGCAGCAGGGGAAATATTATCAGCTTTATACTGGTAAGGCAGGAACAGGTTTGGCTTGATATAACAATACAGCAGCAATATGCAAAGCAGGTTGAAAGATATTTCTTTTCAATCTGTGGTAAGACAAAAGCACTCTTGTAAATGAATGTTACAAGAGTGCTTTTGGTTTTAGAAAAAATATATAAAACTTTATCGGTGAAACATCGGATTATTCTGCCAGATATTTTTCGTAAGAATCGATGACCTTTGTCATAGCTTCCGGACCCGGAGCACCGATGGTATTACGTTTATTGACACAGGTTTCCATAGAGATGGCATCGTAGATATCCGCTTCAAAGACAGGACTGATCGCCTTGTATTCCTCGAGACTCATTTCGCCAAGAGAAATGCCCTTGTCGATGCAGTAAAGGACAAGCTGTCCGATAATGCCGTGGGCGTCACGGAATGGAACACCGTGGTTTACAAGATAGTCAGCAGCATCGGTAGCATTGGTAAAACCACCCTCTGCGCTGGCGCGCATACGGTCTTTGCGGAAGGTCATGGTGTCCAGCATACCGTGGAACAGAACAATGCAGCCTTTTGTGGTGTCAATGGCATCAAAGACAAATTCCTTATCCTCTTGCATATCTTTATTATATGCCAGAGGAAGGCTTTTCATCGTAGTCAGCAGAGACATCAGGGCACCATAGACACGACCGGTCTTGCCGCGGACAAGCTCAGCGATATCCGGATTTTTCTTTTGTGGCATAATGCTGCTGCCGGTAGAGTAGGAATCATCAATGTCCACAAACTGATATTCGTTGGTATTCCAGGTAATGATCTCCTCGCAGAAACGGGAAAGATGCATCATAATAATCGACATATCATTTAAAAACTCGATGAGATAATCACGGTCAGAAACAGAATCCATGCTGTTTAAGGTTGGTCCTGTAAAGCCAAGAAGCCTGGCGGTTTCTTCCCTGTCTAACGGATATGTGGTACCTGCGAGGGCACCGGAACCGAGAGGGCAGTAGTTCATACGCTCCAGGGTGTCAGAAAGACGGGAACGGTCACGCTTAAACATCTCGAAATAGGCTCCCATATGATGTGCCAGGGTAATTGGCTGTGCTTTCTGCAGATGTGTAAAGCCTGGCATGATCGTGTGCAGGTTCTCCTTCATAATGCGCAGGATGCTGTCCAGCAGGCTTTTTAAGAGATCGTTCATTTCTTCGATCTCATGGCGTGTGTAAAGCTTCATATCCAGTGCAACCTGGTCATTACGGCTTCGTCCGGTATGAAGACGTTTTCCGGCATCGCCAATGCGTTCGATCAGATGTGCCTCCACAAAGCTGTGAATGTCCTCGTGCTCTGCAGTAAAGGTCAGAGTACCGTTGTCAATGTCCTGACGGATGCTCTCCAGTCCCTTGATGATGCTTTCTTTATCCTCGTCAGACAGAATACCCTGTTTGGCAAGCATGGTTACATGGGCAATGCTTCCCTCGATGTCTTCTTTGTAGAATTTCTGGTCAAAGGAAAGAGATGCGTTAAAATTGTGTACAAGCTGATTTGTTTCCTTGGTGAAACGTCCGCCCCAAAGCTTCATAATGTCCTCATTTCTGTGCTGCGGGTATTTTGATCAATGATATGGTGTCGGTGACAGGCAGCACACTGTCAGAATCATTGGCTGTAAACCGGCAAAAACAAACCGAAATGGAGATCCATTTCGGTTTGACTTGTTTCAATTGCTGAAAAGACCGTATCTACGGATTAATTCTCAGCCTCAGGTTTGCTGTCGGAAAACTCGATGTAATCATCATCGAAATCATCCTCATAATCATCATCGAAATCATCGAGATAATCCGGTGTAAAATAGCGGTAAACAGCATATGCGATCGCTGCAACTGTGGCAATTGCACCAACGATAGCAAGAGCAACCAGAATGCCGTTTTTGTTTTTCTCTTCTAACTCCTTTTTGTGAAGGAGCTCATTGATGCGTGCAGTGTTTAAAAGTTCTTCCAGTTTTGAATTATTCATCATACAATACCTCCAATCCAGCTATATATTATCATCAGTATATCATACCTTTTTTAGCTTTGCAAATGAAGATAACATTTTTCGGGTGTTGCCATTGTCAAAGGCAACGGTTACTTCAAAATCAGAATCACTTGGATTGATCGTCTGTACAACACCCTCGCCAAAGCGCATGTGACGGACACGGTCGCCCTCGGAATAGTTGAGGGTGACAGATGTATCGGATACAGGTGCTTTTGATTTTGGTGCAGCATAAGAGCTGCCAAAGCCCTTGGAAATCATAGGATTGCCTGCGAGGAGGTCCAGCCCGCTTTTGCCGCGGGTGTGGCCGGACTGCTTGACACGCTGCTCGGCAGCAGGATTCCAGGTGCCGGTGCCGTAAGATCTGCCGGCAGAGCCATTACCGTAGGAGCTGCCGGAGAAACCGTTGCTGGTGTTAGAAAAGCTGCCTCGATTACTCTGGCCGGTCCCGAAGGAAATTCCACCCGGCTGGTGTTTTAAAAACTCAGCTGCACTGACACCACCGGAGGAGGCCGTGGAGGAGCCGGTGCCGGCATGGATCAGGTAACGGGGAATCTCGCTGATAAAGCGGGAAGGCCGGTTATACTGGTGTTCTCCGTTGCGGAACCGGCTTCTGGCACAGCTCAGGGAGAGCTTTTTCATGGCACGGGTAATGCCCACATAGCAAAGACGTCGTTCCTCCTCCATTTCCTCGGCAGCCTGCTCCGGATCTTCGCCGTAAACAGCCATGGCACCCGGAAAGATTCCGTCCTCCATACCCACCAGATAAACATAAGGAAACTCCAGTCCCTTGGCACTGTGAAGAGTCATCAGCAGAACGATATCGGTGCTGTCATCTACATTGTCAATATCTGCCACCAGGGCAACCTCTTCGAGAAAGCCTCCAAGCGTGGCGCCGTCTTCCTCATGTTCCTCCTCGTAAGATGCAGCCTTATTGATCAGCTCTTCGATATTTTCAAGACGTGCCTGGGATTCCTCTGTGTCATCCTCTGACAGCATTGCTTCATATCCGGTCTGTTCCACCACATCACGGACAAGCTGCTCAATGGAGTAGTCCGGATCCTCCAGACTGGTACGGAAGGATTCGATGAGTCCTACAAAGCTTCCGAGCTTTGTGGCGCTCCTGCCGATGTTTTCGATATATTCATAATCCCGTAAGGCATTATAAAAGCTTACGCCATGGATGATCGCATAATTGCTGACCCGGTCAATGGTGGTCAGGCCGATTCCGCGTTTTGGAACGTTAATGATTCGTTTGGCAGAGATATCATCCATGCCATTTTCAATGGTGCGCAGATAAGCAAGAATATCCTTGATCTCCTTGCGCTGGTAAAAGTTGACGGCACCAACGATACGGTAGGGGATATTGTAATTGATCAGCTTCTCCTCGAAGACACGGGACTGGGCGTTGGTGCGGTACAGTACGGCAAAGTCCTTGTAAGAAGCCTCTCCGTTTTCTACGGCGTGGGCGATGGCAGAGGAAACTGCCTCCGCTTCCTCATATTCATTCTCAAATTGGGAATAGTAGATGGAATCTCCTTTGTCCTTGCGGGTCCAGAGAGCCTTTTCTTTACGTTTTGTATTATTGTGGATCACAGCGTTGGCTGCATCCAGGATATTCTGAGTGGAGCGGTAATTTTCTTCCAGACGGATGACACGGGTATCCGGATACTCCTGCTCAAAGTTCAGAATATTCATAATATTGGCACCACGGAATTTATAGATGGACTGGTCATCATCACCTACGACGCAGAGGTTGTGCTCCACACCACCGTTTTCGGAAGGAGTACTTGCCATCAGACTGATCAGCTTAAACTGTGCGGTATTGGTATCCTGATACTCATCCACCATAATGTAGCGGAAACGGTTCTGGTAATAAGACAGAATGTCCTGATTTTCCTGAAACATCTGGATCGTCTTGCAGATCAGATCATCGAAATCCAGAGCATTGGCATCCCGGAGACGTTTTTCATATTCCTGATAGGCGCGGGCATAGATTTCCCGCATTTTGTCGCCCTGTACTCTCCGGGCATATTCTTCGGGACCGATCAATTCATCCTTCGCATTGGAAATTACATTCAGGAAAGCACGTTCCTTGTATTTTTTGGGATCCAGATCAAGAAATTTGATGATTTCCCGCATCAGGGCGCGCTGGTCGTCGGCATCATATATCGTAAAGCTTCGTTTATAACCCAGTACCTCAATATAACGGCGCAGGATCCGGACACAGGTAGAATGGAAGGTACTGACCCAGATATTTTCGGAGCCGTAGCCCACGATCTGGTCCACACGTTCTCTCATTTCGCCGGCAGCCTTGTTGGTGAAGGTCAGTGCCAGAATGTGATAAGGATTTACATCATAATAATCGATCAGATAGGCAATGCGGTGTGTGAGAACTCTTGTTTTACCGGAGCCGGCACCGGCAAGGATCAGAAGCGGTCCCTTAAAGTGCTTTACGGCTTCTTCCTGCTGGGGATTTAATCCCTCTAATATATTTTCCAACATAAATAAAAGGTCCTTTCTATGTATACAGTTTAAAATGTCGGTAGGAGATTGACAATATTATTTCTACTTTTCAGTGGAAAGTTCGGATGGAAACAGCTTGTCACGATACTCCTTTGCCGTGGCAAAGAAATGATTGATCTCTGTCTCATTTCCCTCTTCAACAGCATGCTCCATGGTGTCAAGAAGCCCTCTGTACTCATGTAGAAAATCAAGGATCGCGTCCTTATTTGCCAGACAGATGCTTGTCCACATTTCAGGAGAAGAAGAGGAAATCCTTGTGATATCCCGGAAACCGCCTGCGGCAAGAAGCTGGTACATCCCCTTGTCGTCCCGTGCCCGGACAGCATTTACCAGAGCAGCAGAGATAATATGCGGTGCATGGCTAATACCGGCAGTTGCCTCATCATGCTCCGTTACATCGATCGTTACACAGCGGGATCGGGTTACGTTTTGGACGAATTCCTGCATCCACCGGATACTTTCCTCTGGGACCTGATCAGTCGGCGTTAATATGTAATAACAATCCTTCAGAAGAGACGCGAAGGAATATTCATAGCCGATATGCTCTGTGCCGGCCATAGGATGCCCCCCGATAAAGCAGTGGTCTAATCCCTCCCGATGAACGGCATCGTAAATTTCTCCCTTGACGCTGCCAACATCTGTCAGAATACAGTCCTTTCGCAGATATGGCTTGAGCTTTTTCAGATATGCCACGTTGGTGCGGACCGGAGTGCACAGGAAGATGACATCCCAGTCGCGGACTGCTGTAATATCTGTGGTGATATCTGTGAGGACTCCGTCGGACAAAGCCATTTCCAGCCGGGGATGTTTTTTCGTTTCATAGTAGTTATATGCTGAGATGCGTGCCTTGGGAAGCTCCTGACGGATACAGCGTGCCACAGAGCCGCCGATCAGTCCCAGACCGATGAAACCAAAGTGTTTTTTTGAGTCTAATAGATCCATAAGTTTTTAGTACCTTTCTGTTCTGTTGTATAACGTGTGTCTGGTAAAATATATGGTGAACACCTGTACGGTGTAAACATCCGTAAATTATATTCTAATCGACAGAATTTAGGGTGTCAACTTGATAATTTCAATCGATGGGGTTATAATGAAAAAACGTTTGATTAAAGAAATATAATGATTCGCTTCAAAATGGAGGAGCACGAATGAAGAAGGGTATAAATCGGGTTAAAATGGGGATAAAAGCACTGGTCGGTGTGATCGGTGGATATCTGGGGGTTATCTCTACGATTCTGGGAACAATGCTGGGAATTATGGCGTCCATCCTGGTGGTATGTCTGATTGCGGGAATCTGCGTCTATGTAAAGGTAATACCTATGTTTACGGAGGCAAGAGAGGTGGTCTTTGACAATCTGGTCAATATGACAGAGGAAGACTTTGTTATGAATGAGGACACCCAGGTATTTGATGACAAAGGAAACAAGATTGGTTCTGTCAATGCGGGCAGATTTAAGTATACAAAGATTTCAAAAATTTCTCCGTATATTTATAACGGATATATTGCAGTGGAGGATAAACGTTTCAAAACCCATGGGGGCGTGGATCTTCTGGCAACCATGCGTGCCAGCGTGGCACTCTTAAAAAACAGAGGAGCGATTACGCAGGGGGGAAGTACCATCACGCAGCAGGTGATCAAAAATAACCTTTTGTCTCAGGAGCAGACATTTACCAGAAAGGTGGCGGAGATTCTGCTGGCACCTTCGGTGGAGCAGAAGTTTGGCAAGGACAAGATTATGGAGTTTTACTGCAATAGCAATTATTATGGTAACCGGTGTTACGGAGTTGCTTCTGCCAGTAAATATTATTTTGGAAAGAAACCGGCAGATCTGGAGCCGGCGGAGGCGGCACTTCTGATCGGATTGTCCAATTCACCGGCGGCATATAATCCGGTCGCCCATCCCAAAGAGGCAAAACAAAAGAGAAATGATGTTCTGCTGAAAATGTATGAGGGAGGAGCGATCACTCAGAAGGAATACAAAAAAGCGGTTAAAACAAAGCTGGAGGTTCTGCAGCTTACGGAGAAAACATCTAATGAAAGTTATTTGCTCAGCTATGCGGTACATTGTGCGGCATTATCTCTGATGGAAAAGGAAAATTTTGAATTTAAATATACATTTAAAAATAAAAAAGAATACGAAAACTATCAGGCAGAATATGCTTCTGTGTATAGTGCAAAGTGTGATGATATCCGTTCCGGCGGTTATAAGCTTTATACTTCCTTAAATCAGAAAAAACAGAAAAAGCTTCAGGCGGCGGTTGACAGCGGTCTGGCATACAATACAGAGAAAAATGCAGACAGCGGCAAGTATGCCCTGCAGGGAGCAGCGGTCTGTGTAGATAACAATACGAACTATGTTGTGGCTGTTGTGGGAGGGCGCGGCACAAAGGACGCATACAACAGGGCATATCTGTCTGCACGTCAGTCGGGAAGTTCCATTAAACCACTGATTGATTATGCTCCGGGATTTGAGTCAGGACAGTTTTCTCCTTCCACAGTCGTAAATGACCATGCGATCAAAAACGGACCGAAAAACTCCGGGGGAGGTTATCGGGGCAATGTTCATATCCGAGAAGCGGTAGCTCGTTCGATTAATACCATTGCATGGCAGGTTTTGGAGGCAATTACTCCGGAATATGGTCTGTCTTTTCTGGATAAGATGCACTTTCATAACCTCAGTTATGTAGATAATGGCAATATGGCGCTTTCCCTGGGAGGATTTACAGAGGGTGTCCGTGTTGTGGATATGGCAAAGGGATATGCCACTTTGGCAAATAACGGAGAGTACAGTGACCGTACCTGCATCAAAAAGATCAGTCATGTATCCGACGGTGTGATCTATAAAGATGCAGAGGAAAAAACACAGGTTTATTCCAAGGGAGCGGCATGGATAATGACGGATGTTTTGAAAGGCGTTTTTAATGAGAGCTATGGCACTGCCAGGGCTTTAAAGCTGAATGGTGGTCAGATTACTGCCGGGAAGACCGGTACGACAAACTCCAGCAAGGATGTGTGGTTTTGTGGTTATTCTGCCTATTATACTACGGTGGTGTGGTGCGGCTATGATACACCGAGAGCCATGCCGGGAACATATGGGTCAACACTTTCCGGTGCCATCTGGAAGAATTATATGAATCAGATCCATCAGGATCTGCCTCCGAAGGATTTTGAAAAGCCGGATACGGTATGTCTGGCAAAATATGACAGTAAAGGAAATATTATCGATGGAACTGAGGTGACGGGAGACCGGAAACGCAGTTATGGAATGGACTATTTCGCAACGGATATTCTGGAGGATACCACGGAGTATGTGGATAATGAGACAGATCAGTCAAGGCAGAATAAGGCGAGGAGTAAGCTGGAAAAATTTGAAAAGATGACCATTACCAGCATCGCCGATTATTATACTTTTACAGAGACATACAACACGTTAAAAAATATGATCGCTGTGATAAAGGATGACGATGTACGGAAGGAATACAGCACAAGGTGTAAGGATAAATACGACAGCCTCAAGGATGAATCTGTAAAGTGGAAGGATGTTGTGAAGGCATACGAGGAGCAGCGTTCTGAGGAAAATACCCGTCTTGCGGAGGAGGCAGCCGCAAAGGCGAAGGAAGAAAGAGAGACGCAGACCCGGAAGACAAGAATCGCCCTGGCACAAACCAGAATAAAAAAACTGGCGGGATACGATTCTCAGCCGTCGAATGTGAAAGATTTGTTGGAAAAGGCGGAACAGGCGGTGGAAGCATGTAAATCATATTCGGAATATAATACACTTCATAGTGATTACATCCGGAGTCGTCAGAAGCTTCTGGCTCTGCCAAAGGAAGGGGATCCGACGTCCGGACAGTCGGATACTGATTCCGGGACAGATAACAGTGATACAGAGTAAGATGGGGGAAAAAGCATGGACAAGAGAGTACAGGATTCCGTGATCGCCAAGCAGGAAAAGGCGGCGAGACAACAGGAGCTTTTGGAAAAAAAGAGACAGGCCCGTGCGGAGTATAATATTTCAGGAGGCCGTTCCGGGGAGCAGAGAGAAAAAAAGCATCAGGAACAGGTTCTGAAAAAACAGCAGAAGCAGTTAGAGATCCGTCAGGAAAAACAGGAAAAAAAGAAAAAACGATTTTCCAAATCATTTCAGAAGGCCGTTGCATTTGATGATGCAGAGGGAGTTTCTGTCAGCGAATGGTTTTTAAGTGTCTGCTGGATCAAGATTCCGGTGATTGGATTTATTTATGTTTTGGTTCTCGCATTAAGCAAGAAGACACACCCGGCTAAAAAGAATTTTGCAAGAGGATATCTGATCTATCGCTGTCTTGTACTGATATTGTCGGTGACGGTATTATATGTTTTATATCAGATAGGATTAAACTTTATCGATCAGATGTTATCCTTTGTAAAGTAATATTTACTCCTGCTGCCGGCATAAGATACAAGGAAAATCTGCGAGATGGCTGCCGGTTTGAAACGAATTCTGCATAGCAGTGATACACTTCCGGTTCCGGGCTTGCAGGTGGAGAGAGGGGACAGTGGGTTATGGAGAAAGAACGGCCTGCAGTGAGATCGGGTAAGGTTGTGGCAGTATACTGCCGGGTTTCAAAAAGGGAGGAAGGGGAAAGCAGAAGCATTGAGAATCAGCGTTGTCTTGCAAGGAACAAGATTGCGCAGGATGAGGTGTTGTCACAATACCGGATCTGTTATTTTTCGGATGATGGTTATACAGGAACAAATATGAACCGGCCGGCAGTAAAAAAGCTGCTTGCCGGTATTTTTTCAGGAAAAATACAAGCTCTTGTTGTGAAGGATTTTTCCAGGTTATCCAGAGATCATCTGGTGTTAGCGGAGCTTTTGGAAAACATATTTCTTCGTTATCCCGTGAGGGTTATTTCTATTGCGGATCATTTTGACAGTGATCACGACCGGCCGGGGTTGGAAAATGGCATTAAAAATCTTTTTTATGAGTATTACTGCAGGGATATTTCCAATAAAACAAAAAAGGCACTGCAGGTGAAGCGGCAGAATGGAAAAGGGCGGACCGGGAAATGTCCGTTTGGTTATGAGAGGGATCCACAGGGGCAGCTTATGATCAATCCGGTGGAGGCGGAGATTGTCCGAAAGATTTTTGATCTGTGTCTGGAGGAAAAGAATTGTCCGGAGATTGCAGAACAGATGGCAAAAGAAAATAATATGCGGAGATGGAGTGCGGCGGTTGTATGGAGGATGCTGCATGATCCGGTATATATGGGCCAGGATCTATGGCACAAAAGTGAAAGCATTTACCGAAATGGATTTGCCCGGGTGGAGCTCCCGAAAGAAAAATGGAATGTGCGGGATAAAAGCCATCCGGCGATTATTGACAGGGAAGTGTATGAAAAGATTAAAACCAGATATCCGGAAACAGGTGGAGAAAACAAAAAACGAAGAAAACGTCATATGTTTCATGGCATAACGAAGTGCGGCGTGTGCGGCATGGCATTATGCCGTCATAGAAACAGGGCAGGTTTGCTGATCTGTAACAAACATCCGGAACAGGTTCAGATTTCGATCTCATGCCTGTGGAAAATTCTTCGGGAGATTTTTGACCTCAACAATGAAAACAATGAAAAGAGTTCCCGGATCTTTATGAAAATTTTTGTTCAAAAAATCTTTGTAGATAGTAGATATATAAGGATTCAGGCAAAAGTCATTATTGAAAATGACTTTATATTATGATATAATTCAAAACAATTGTAGTTCCTGTGGAGAATGGCATATTTACGCCGTGTTTTTCGCATTCATGAATTACAAAATAAAATCAAAGGAGAGAGAAAATGAAGCATAAGAACATTGCAAAGCGTGTGCTGGCATGTGGTCTTGCAGTGGCTATGGTTGTGACCAGTGGAAATTATTCCTCTGTAAATGTATCTGCTGCGAAAAAGACAAAAAAGGCTGCAAAAAAGACAAAAGCAAAATTGTCCAAGAAAAAGGCCAGCATTACAGCAGGCGGGACATTAACCTTAAAGGTGAAGAAAGCCGGCAAAAAGGTTAAATGGTCCATCAAAAACAAAAAAGTCGCAAAGATCAAATCTACCAGCGGCAAGAAAAAGGATCGTGCAACAATTCAGGGTCTGAAGAAGGGCTCTACTGTTGTAGTGGCAAAGGTAGGAAAGGTAAAACTGAAATGTAAGCTTAAAGTTAAGGCAAATGCGATCAAGTCTGTATCTGTTGACAAGCTTGATTATTCTGCGTTGACAGTGAAGTTTGCCAAAAAGACATCATTAAATGCAAGTGCAGTAAAGGTTGCAATAAAGGCATATAAGTCTGGTTCTTACAATTTGAATCCAAAGGTTGAAGCTCTGTCTACCAAGGATCAGAAGACATATCGTCTTTATCTGACTTCTGCAGCAGGACTGAATGACTATGTTCGTGTTACCATTGGAAAGAATTCCAAAGAGATACAGAACAAGCAGGCATTTGGCGTGGAGAAGGATACCATTACATATCTTCTTGAAAAGGATGTTGTAGTAAAAGGCAATCTGGACTATTGCTTCTACCAGCCGGTTGGTTTTATTTCATATTCCCTGAAGAAGGGAAGCAAGCTTCCAAAGGGACTTTCTCTGGTTGGTAAGAGAGGTCTTCTCAAGGGTATTCCAACAGAGGCAGGTACTACAGAGACCACTTTGATCGGTCAGGATGAAGCAGGAAGAAAGGCAACTTTAAAGGTAGTCTTTAAGGTATATGATGAGTCAACCATCGCCGTTTCTGATTCTACAGACAATAAGATCAAGCTGGATGATTATATGACAGCATTGAATGCAAGCCGTCTGGCAACTGCTACTCCGGCACCGACACCAACTGCTACGCCTGAGTATACAATGGATCCGGATTACCCTGGTGTAAATACTCCGGCTCCGGCAACAAAGACACCGGATGCCACAGTTAACCCAGAGGTGACACCGGATGCCAATACCGTTTATACAAGCTACAAGATTGGACCGAAGGGTGGTTCCGGAAGCTATAAGTATGATCTTGTTCAGACCGGTACTGATGCAGGCGTAAAGCTTTCTACTGATGTAACGGATTCAAACAATCAGGTTACAAAGAAGGCTGCCGGAAGTACAGAGCTTTATATTCCTTATGGACTGGCAGCAGGAGATCACACCTATTCCATTACCATTACAGATGCAGCGGATGCAACACGTACTACGACTGCTACTGTTGTAGTGAAGGTGATCGATAACTTCAATGTAAGCGGTACTGTGAAGGATATGGCTGACAATCCGGTATCCGGAAATGAGAGTCTGTATTTCTATCCGGCAGATGCAAAGAATGGCAGTGAGTATGTATATGGACGTGATTTCAAGATGTATGCGTTCAAGTCAGCCAATGATGAGTATCGTTCTCTGATGGCAGGCAATCATCCGGATGGTTATATTGCTGATGAAAACTATAGTGTAGATTGTGCAAACGGAGACCGTTATGAGGTATATGAACGTGGAGAGACAACAAAGGTAGGTCCATTCCCTGTACCGACTATTCTCAAGGAGGCTCCAACGGCAACACCAGCTGTTGATCCTGCAGCTGCTACAGCAGCACCGTCGACGACACCATTTGTAATACAGCCGATCGAGGCAGGTACCTATGCAGCAGAGGTTCCGGCAGGCACTTACACAGTGAAGCTGATGGGAAATAACGGTGTAAAATACGAGATGAATGATAAGGTGACTGTTGCCGGTGATGCGGTGGCTGCGCTGAATCTGACAATGCCTGTTCGTTTTGCAAACATTAAGGGTATTGCGAAGTTTGCAAATGATAAGGCTGTAATGAACGATGAAATTTATTTTGAAACAGAAAATAAGCAGTATGAAGGCTGGAAGCTCTGTGCAGACACAGATTACCAGGGAAGCTTCTCTGCATCACTCCCGGCAGGAACCTACAAAATGTACTGGGTTGATGAGCAGGGGCAGAGACAGTATTTTGCAAATTCCATTAAAGTAGAAGATGGTACAAATGCTGAGATTGGTGAGCAGAAGCTGGCAGTATCCAGATATGAGGTATCAGGAATCTTTAAGATCCATCAGAAAGATTATTATACAGATGCAGAAGTTGACGAACTGGCACCGTATGAATCCCTGTATTTCTATGATGCAAAGGGAAATGTTGTATCAACACGTACTAAATACGATTCTCATTATGACAGAGCTCAGGGCAAATTCGTAGATGGCGCAAAACATGGTTCTTTCGATAAAGTTCTTCTGGATAACGGAACATATACGGTTCGTTATTATGATGGCAGCAATTACGGAAGAGGCCTGTCAACGATCGGTACGATTACTGTAAACGGTGCCGATGTGCAGCAGAATTTCGTTTACAACAAATTGGACGCAGGTATTACCGCTGAGTATGCAAATGCAGCAGTTCTGACACTGGAGCAGGATACAGTATATGCTTCTACAGGTAATAATGATCTTCTGGTACGTTTTACGATTCCGGAGACACCGGACAAGGCATATACTTCTTACGATATCACGGCAAGATTTAATGATAGTACTTCAAGATTCAAGAAAATTACTATTTATAAAGAGTCCGGAGATGCGCAGAAGACATACGAGAAAGAGAATACACTCTATTCTGTTGAGAATACATTAAGTCTGGCAGCAGGTACTTATATTATGAATGTAACTCCTGCAACACCTTCAAGTCAGAGAATTGGTAATGTAAACGTGAAGGTATCAAAGCATCTGCAGGGTTATGAGAAGAGTTCTACAGCTGTTACACTGGATGGCACACCGGTATCAGTAGTTTGTGCAAAGAATGTACAGGATACAGATCTGAGATATTGTGCTTATGTAAAGGTTCCGGTTGTAGACGGTCAGACATATGAGATCAACTATGCAGCAAAGACGATCGGTGTGAAGAATCTGTCTGTAACACCGGTTTCATACAGCCTGATTTCAGATTACAAGCATTATACCAATAGCTTTGTATACAACGACGATGATGATTATTATTATGATGACGATGTTAATATAGATTCGTCTTATGCAGATGGTTCCGGAAAAATTACATTCCGTGCAGATGGCTCTGGAGATGTATATCTGGAATTCAGGACAGACTCTACTCTGTACACAACAATTGATGTAAGTGCAGTTGCAAAGTAGTTTTGTGGAAAAGCAAAGAGACAGAATTGTTTCAACAATAATAAAGGAGATGAACCGATGAAATTAAATAATTTCGAAAAGCGCGCATTCGCCTTTGGTTTAGCTCTGAGCATGGTGGTGTCCGGCAGCGGTGTTGATTCCAGCATCGTTACGGCTGCCAAAAAGCCAAAGCTTAGTAAAAGCAAACTGACCATTACTGCAGGGAAGACAGCAACTCTGACAGTAAAGAATGCCAAGAAAAAAGTGAAATGGTCGATCAGAAAGAAAAAGATTGCCAAGATTACCAATAAAAGTGGAAAGAAAAATGAAAAAGTAGAGATCAAGGGTCTCAAAAAGGGTAAGACCGTTGTAATTGCCAAGGTTGGCAAAAAGAAAGTAAAATGCAAGATTACGGTAAAGAAACAGAAACCGAATTTCAAATCTGTTTCTGTAGATCCATTTGATGAGTCCTGTCTTGTACTGAAATTAAAGAAGAAGGATTCTTCCCTGAAGGTGACAGATCTTACGGTTACAAGAAGAGTGGAGTCATCCGGTGCATATAACAGTGCAGTTAATGTGGAGAAACTTCTTAAGGTAAATGCAAAGCAGTATCGTGTATATCTGCGTGAGGAGCTTGCAAATGGTACTTATGTGCAGATTACATCCGGTGTGAGCAAAGCATCTACTCAGAATAAAGAAGATTTTAAAGCAAAGGATGAAGAAGTTAACGTTCTTCTGAAAAAGGGCGGTACACTAAATGAAGATCTGTCTGATTATTTTACCGGTAACATTGGAGCAATTAAGTTCAGTGTGACAAAAGGAAAGCTTCCGGCGGGCCTGACATTGGATAAGAAGCTGTACACGATCAAGGGTATTCCGACCGAGAGTATTTCTTCCCAGATTACGGTCCAGGGTGTGGATGAGCTTGGAAGAAAGGCATCCATGAAGGTAAACTTTGGTGTATATGATGATACAGTACTTGCTGTAGGAAACGGAAGTAAGGAAATTCAGTGGGGTCAGAAGAAGAAGGAGGAGGCAGCAGCTTTGGTTGCAGCTAATGCCACAAAGCTTGATGTGGATAAACGCAGTGATGTCCTGGATAGCTATGTAGATACTTATTCCATTGAGCCAATGGGTGGATCAGGCAATTACACATTTACGCTTGATACACCGGATAATGCAGATGTCAGACTGAGCACAGACAAGGTATCTGATGATGCAGCGAAGACTGTTACAAAGGAGAGCAGCAGTTCTACAGAGCTTTGCATTCCATATTCTATTTCTGCAGGTACACATACTTATAAAGTAACAGCGGCAGATGTAATGGATGCAAACCGCACCTGTACTGCTACTATTACAGTTAAGATCGTACCGATCTATGGTGTGACAGGTATTGTAAAGAGTAACAACGGACTTGCAATCAGCGGAACAGTTGTTCGCTTTATTTCTACTTCCGGTAAGACAAAGGGCGATATCTATAGCTGCAACAGCAGGTCTAGGGGAAATGGAACCAGTACCGGTGCTTACAGCGAAGTAGGTGTTTATGATATGGAAGTACCTGCCGGAACATATACAGTAAAGGTAGCCGGTGATGTTGCCTATGAGATGACCAAAAAGGTAAAGATCGGCAAGACAGACAAAATCGTAACCGTTACTGTACCAGAACGTTTCTACGCAGTAAGTGGTAATGCGACATATTCTAATAGTGCCAATAAGCTTGTAAACCGTACAATTTATTTTGAGAGCCAGAAGCAGCAGTATGAGTCATATGGTGGCGAGTTCTCTACTACAACGAATTCTCAGGGAAGCTTCAATATCGCACTTCCTGCAAACACATATGTTGCATATATTGTGGATGAGAAGGGCAATCGAAAGTATTTTGGAAGCAAGATCACAGTAACCAATAAGGATATTACAGTTGGTACGATCAAGGCAACCATTACCCGTTATTCGGTAGAGGGTGTCGTATTTAATGGAACTTCTGTGGATCAGCAGACACAGTTTGCGGATAAGATCACAGACACAACACTGTATTTCTATAATGACAAGGGTCTTTGTGTTGCACAGCCGACGGTTGACTTAGAAGGATATTACAAGGTATTCCTTCCGGGTGATGCCACATATGTTGTAAAGGCTAAATTTGCAAAAGCAATGCGTACCTTAGGTACAGTGACTGTTGCAAAGGAGAACCAGAAGGATGTTAATCTGACATATACTGTTGCAACGGATACTGCAGGCGCAACCGCTTATGCAGCATCTCCTGAGCTGGCACTGGAATCTGTTCTGAATTCTGCTGGTGGAAATGATGTGATCTGGAGTTTCACACCAACCGTATCAGCAAAATATAACTTCAAGATTTCCAATGCAGTCAATAAGGGATGCGACGTAGCACTCTTTGACGCAAATATGCAGTACATTATCGGTACTTCTGTAAAAGAAAATGATGATAGTGAGAATCATGCAACACTTTATGCATATCTGAACAATATAACCTTAGATGCTAATAAGACATATTATGTGAAGGTTCTTCCTGCCGGTGTACGTGGCAATTATCCATATATTCCACAGGCACAGGGAGAGGTTAAGCTTTCTATCTCAATGCAGGCACCGGTTACACCGGCACCGACACTGACACCGGAGCCAACAGCAACACCGTCTGCAACACCATCTGCAGCACCGTCTGCAACACCGTCTGTATCACCGTCTGTATCACCAACAACAACGCCGGATGCACCGGAGAAATAATATCCGGATCGGTATGCAGATCGAAAAGAAATAACGGGAGAAGGAATACTTTCTCCATCCCGGGGGAACCGTACGATTGTACGGTTCTCCTTTTTTGTACAAAAATCATATATGCCATTATTTGAAAAGATCAGAATCTCCACTAATCCGCTATTTCATAGATAAATACTATGGAAAATTTGCAGAATATGCGTTATAATAAAAGGGTTGTAAATAAAGAGAGTGTGTAACAAGACACAGAAAGGCGTGGTTGTTTTATATGAAAATATCATCAAAGGGAAGATATGCACTTCGATTGATGCTTGATATCGCACAGCATGATAATGGCAGTCCGGTGCGCATCAAAGACATTTCTTCAAGACAGGAGATTTCAGATAAATATTTGGAGCAGATTATTTCTATCTTGAATAAGGCAGGTTTTGTTCGGAGTATCCGGGGTCCTCAGGGGGGATATCTGCTTACGCACAAGCCAGAGGAATACACGGTGGGAATGATCCTGAGGCTGACCGAGGGAAGTTTGGCTCCGGTAGCTTGCCTGGAGGGGGATGAAAATACATGTGACCGCAGTGAAAACTGTGTGACCTTAAGAGTCTGGGAGCAGTTAAAGGATGCGATTGATGGAGTGGTAGATCATATCACCCTGGCAGAACTATTGGAATGGAGCAGAGCCAGTGGAGATAACTATTGTATATGATCATTTTCCGGTAGAAAATGTATTTACAGTTATATAAAATGGCTTATGTTTTATTATGAATTTTGTCGTAAATTCATTCATAATTTGGTCAAAGAAAGTTCAAAAAAAACTTTAGGAAAAGGCTTGATTTGATGATATGGATTTGATACCATTATAAATGTAAAGCATATAATAGAAATTGCAAAATATGCCATGCATGATGGTGAGAGGACTAAACAGACATACTAGGAGGATATTTAGTTATGAGAGCAAAGCCATTAACTGAGAGTGAAAAAATCACTATGAAATGCGTATGGGATATAGGGGATGGAGCAAGATTATCACGTATTATGACATTAGCCAATGACAAGTACGGTAAGGAATGGAAACCTCAGACTGTTTCGACATTTCTTGGAAAGTTAGTTCGTAAGGGATTTGTTGAACAGTACAGAGATGGAAGATATTTTTATTATCGCATTCTGATTGATAAGCACACATATCGTACCCAGATGATTCGCGATGACGTTGAGTTTTGGGATGATGACAGTTTAGAGATGTATTGTTCTGAGTTACTGGATAAGAAGACATTTACCGCAAAAGAACGTAAGCAGTTAAAGAGTATCATCGCAGATGCGAAAGACTGATCTGGGTTCATCAGTGTAATACAAATGAAAAAGAGAGAATGCAGGGCAAAACATTGGTTTTGCCCATTTTTTGTGTATAGGAAAATGCTCGTAGCGTAGAGGGAAGCCAACGAGAATTGCGAAGCAATTCTTGGAGGGAAAAACGCTGGTTTTTCCCTTTTTTAGTGTATGGGAGAATGCTATTTTTTTACTTTTAAGTACTTTTATGCTATAATAACTTCAAAATCCAACAGGAATGTATTAGTTTGCGGGTGAGAAAGGAATGGAAAATTATTATGAGAAAGCAGGCATGGCTGGCAGCCGCTATATTTGGCTGCAGTGTGTTAATGGCAGGCTGCGGTACTGCCGATAAATCATACCAAAAAGGGATTCAGGCAATGCAGGCGGGAAAATATGAGGATGCCGGGAAATATCTGCAGAAGGCGATCAAAGAAAATGGAGACAGAGCAGAGTATTATATTGCCTATGGAATGTATCTGAATGAGCAGGGCGAATACGACGAGGCACTTAAACAATTCAAGAATGCATATCAGGATACAAAAAATACCATTGCCAATGTCAATAACAAACAGGTGTATTTAGGACAGGCAATCGCCTATTCTCATCTGCAGGAGTACGAAAAGGCATTGGATGCCTGTGATAAAGCGTTGGAATTGAAGAATACCGAATCATTGAATCACAGGATCTGGTGCAGCAAGGGCGTGGTTCTGGAGGCACTTGGCAGACAGGACGAGGCTGTGAAGGCATATCAGAAAGCCGTGGATGAAAATAAAGAAAACTGGCAGGCATATTATCGGCTTGGCGCAATTTATCAGGAGCTTGGAGATAATGATGCGGCAGGCCAGGCGCAGGAGTTTTTAAATGCGGCGTATCAAAAGGGGAATCAGGAGGCAACCTATTATCTGGGGATGCTTTCGGTATCTCAGGGGGACAAGGACAAAGGGAAAAAATATCTGACCAAATTTGTCTCGAAGGGAAGTGGAGAATATCTGCAGACTGCATATAATACCCTTGCTGCCATGGCGATCCAGGAGGAAGATTACAGTGCCGCAGAGGAGTATCTTTCGAAGGCAAGGGCGTCAGCAAAAGGAGCCGCAGCGCAGGAATTAAGCAGGAATCAGATGATCCTGATGGAAAAACAGGGAATGTTTGGAGAGGCATTAACCATTGCGCAGGATTATTTGAAGCAGTATCCGGAAGACAAGGCGATGAAGAGAGAATATCGTTTTCTGAAGACGCGGGATGCCATTGCCAAAGGAAATGAAGCGGTACAGAGCACAGTGGATATAGATGATACAGATACCTCTGGGGGCGCAGACAGCCCGAATGGAGATCATACCGTAAAGGATGTTTCCGGTGTGGCAGCCACGAAAGCTCCGGTGACTTCGAATAAAACGGCTGAGCCGGCGGCATCTGCGGCCACTGGGGTGGATCGGACTTCAAAAGTGTCACAGGAACCTCAGACGGCTACCCCGGCAGGATCTCCGGCGGCTGCACAGCAGAAGGTAACAACAGCACCAACTGCAACGCCGCAAAAAAACACGTCTTCTTATACGGATACAGAGGAAAGTGTAAACTGATCACAGGCAGAAAGGAAACCATTATGGCAGAAAAGTTGTTTGACACGGAAGAGCGGCAGGAAAGGATCATACTGGTAGGCGTAGAGACAGCGGAGGGAGATGATACAAAGCAGTCTCTGGAAGAGCTGGAGGAGCTTGGTCAGACAGCAGGGGCTGTTACTGTGGGGATGGTGATCCAGAAACGGGAACGTATGCATCCGGGAACCTATATTGGTAAAGGAAAGATTGAAGAGGTGGCAGCACTGGTAAGCCAGTGCAATGCAGATACTGTGGTCTGCGATGATGAGCTGAGTCCTGCGCAGCTTCGGAATCTGTCGGATGCCTTGGATGTGAAGGTGATTGACAGAACCGTGATGATTCTCGATATCTTCGCAAAGCATGCAACCACCAACGAGGGCAAATTACAGGTAGAACTGGCGCAGCTTCGATATCGCTCCTCCCATTTGATCGGAGAGCGGACAGAATTATCCAGACTCGGCGGCGGTATTGGTACCAGAGGACCGGGAGAGCAGAAGCTGGAACAGGACAGACGTCTGATCCGTAACCGTATTTCCCAGTTGAAGAAGGAATTGGAGCAGGTGACGAGAACAAGGACTTTGACACGCAAAAAACGTCAGGAAAATCCGATTCCTGTAATTGCTATTGTGGGATATACCAATGCCGGTAAGTCCACTTTGCTGAATTATCTCACCGGAGCAGGTGTTCTATCGCAGGATAAGCTGTTTGCCACGCTGGATCCTACCACCAGAAAACTGACCACACAGGAGGGAGAAGAATTCCTTTTTACGGATACGGTAGGCTTTATCCGAAAGCTTCCTCATCATTTGATACAGGCATTCCGCAGTACGCTGGAGGAGGCCAAATATGCAGATATGATCCTGCATGTGGTAGACTGTGCCAATCCGGATATGGATGCACAGATGTTTACAGTATATGAGACGCTGCGTCGTCTGAAGGTTGGTGACAAAAAGGTGATCACGGCATTTAATAAGATTGATCTGCGGGATGATGCCGGGGTACTCAAGGATCTGAATGCGGATGAAACCGTACGGATTTCTGCCAAAACCGGAGAGGGCCTGGAAGAGCTTCTTCACACAGTATCCAAGGTGGCGAGAGAAGGAAAGCTCGTGGTGGAAAAGACGTTTTCTTATGCAGAGGGATCTGTGGTAAGCCAGATCCGAAGCATTGGAAAGATTCTCGAAGAGGATTACCGGAATGAAGGAATCTATATTAAGGCAGAGATTCCGAGAGAGTATGAATACTTGTTTGTTGAAAAGAAGAAACAGGAGGAATGGTAATGCAGTTGATCGCGGCGGTAGACAGCAATTGGGCCATTGGAAATAAGGGAGAGCTTCTGGTAAGCATCCCTCAGGACAAAAAACAGTTTCAGGAGCTGACCATGGGAGGAGTGATCCTGGGAGGGAGAAAAACGATGGAAGGTCTTCCCGGCGGCACAACCCTCAAGGGACGTAAGAATGTAATTTTGACTAATCGGAGTGACTATCGTTATTCTGACGGAGTGATCGTACACAGTGTCGAGGAGGCTTTAGAGGAGCTTCGCCGGTTTCCGGAGGAACAGATTTATATTATCGGAGGAGAACAGATATACCGTCAGTTTCTTCCTTACTGTGATAAGGCGTACATTACGAAGATTGATTATGCTTATGAGGCGGATACACATTTCCCGAATCTGGATGAGGACCCGGAGTGGGAGATGACACATATTTCTGACGAACAGACCTATTATGATCTGGAGTATCATTTTACAATTTATCAAAGAAAATAAAATGCCGATATACATATCGGGAAGGCAATGGATGGCATTCACCAGAAATGATTCCGGAGACATATCACGGAGTCAGAACCAGAAAAAGATATTCAGATTGATGGAGGAAATGGAATGAATGCATCTGTAAGGAAAGAAGAAAACATGAATGCCAATCAGGTGATTAAAGAACAGCTTGCCCGGTTTTCAGATCCGGAGCCGGGAATGTCAGAGCAGGAGCGGGAAAAGTATCATCAGAATATTCTTGCTAAGATTGAAAGTGGAAAAAAGCTAAGTTCACAGGAATTGGCATATCTGCGGGTAAATGATCCGATGGCATATCAGAAAGCACGGCGTATGGAGCAAAAGAGACAGTGGCTGGAGCAGCAGATGAAGAAATGCAAGTCCAAGCAGGAGGTCCGGGAAGTGGTAGAGAATGCCATTACCCATGTTTCAGAGAAGGATCCGGACCGGGATGCGATTATTGCAACTTATCAGGAGGCTTATCAGGAATTTCGTAAAACGGCACGTTATCGTCGTCTTCCGGACACCAGAAAGGAAGCGGAGGAGGAAGAAAAGCAGGGGAAAAGAAAATCGCAGGCTTTTGAGGGAGATTCTGCGGAGCTTGCAAGAACCCCGTTATCGGAGATATATGATGCACTTCCGGTGTTTGATACGGTAGGTTGATATTATCGTTTTGTTGAAAAATTATTTTAAAATAAAAGGGCTGCTGGTTCTTTGATAGAACCAGCAGCCCTTTCGGTATTTGTATCAATATTATAGCGTTTTCCAGTAGCTATGATTTAGCCCATAACGACCGTTACATTGTATTCTGTTTTGCCCTTCTCGTAAGGAACAACAGTTGTTCCTGTAAGCTCTTTGCCGTCTACGATCAGCTTTGCAACGCCCTTCTCTACCTTATTGTCGTTCTCAACGGTAATGTTGTAAACGCCCTCACGGTATTTTCTGGTTATTGTGAACTTAGTACCCATCTCAGCAGGGATACAAGGATCAATGCTCAGACCCTTCAAGGTAGGAACAACACCGAGGATGTACTGGGATACATTGACGAATGTCCATGCAGCAGTACCTGTCAGCCAGCTGTTCTTTGCCTGACCAAAGAAATGGGCATCCTTACCGGCGATCATCTGGGAATATACATAAGGTTCTGTGCAATGGATCTCGCTGATGTCCTCAATGTAAGCAGGGCATGTCTTGCGATAGATCTCAAAAGCACGGTTACCACGACCGATTACAGTCTCTGCGCAGGAAACCCAAGGGTTATTGTGGCAGAAGATACCGGCATTCTCTTTATATCCAGGTGGATAAGAAGAAATCTCGCCAAGTTCAACATGATATTTGGTATATGGAGGCTGCAGAAGTACGATACCATACTTGGAATCCAGCTTCTCTTTTACGGAATCGAGGGCTTTTTTTGCTTCACCGGACTCAACACCGACACCGGCCAGTACACAGAAGCCCTGTGGCTCAATGTAGATCTGACCCTCTTCGCATTCCTTAGAACCAACCTTATGTCCATATGCATCGTAAGCACGTACGAACCAGTCGCCGTCCCAGCCGTCCTTGAGGATCGCATCATTCATAGCGGAAACCTCGCTGCGGGCACGGTCAGCCTCGTCCTGCTTGCCGATGAATTCGCAGAGATCTGCGTACTCTTTGCCGTATTTTACAAACATTCCTGCGATGAATACAGACTCTGCCACAGGTCCCTCACTAGGACCGAATGTCTGGAAGGACTCACCCGGCTGCTCAGAGAAGCAGTTTAAGTTCAGACAGTCGTTCCAGTCAGCACGTCCGATCAAAGGAAGCTTATGAGGTCCTTTGTGATTTACAATGTAATCGAAGGATCTCTTTAAATGCTCCAGAAGTGGAACAGCAGTGGACTCGTCATTATCAAACGGAACCATCTCATCAAGGATCGTGGTATCACCTGTCTCGCGGATATAAGCGGATACGCAGGCAACCAGCCACATTGGATCATCATTGAAGCCGGAACCGATATCAGCGTTTCCTTTCTTAGTGAGTGGCTGATACTGATGATATGCACTACCATCCGGGAACTGGGTAGAAGCGATATCAATGATTCTTTCACGGGCACGCTCCGGGATCAGATGTACGAATCCGAGAAGATCCTGACAGGAATCACGGAATCCCATACCACGGCCGATTCCTGACTCGTAATAAGAAGCGGAACGGGACATATTGAAAGTAACCATACACTGATACTGATTCCAGATATTAACCATACGGTCAAGCTTTTCTTCATCAGACTTCACGGTAAACTTGGAAAGGAGATCCTCCCAGTTTGCTTTTAATGCAGCAAGAGCGGCATCTACCTGCTCGTCTGTCTGGTATTTGGCAAGAAGCTCATCAGCAGGCTTCTTATTGATCACGTTCGGTGCGGTAAACTTCTCATCCTTTGGATTCTCACAGTAACCCAGAACGAAGATGAAGCTCTTAGTCTCACCCGGCTCAAGCTCTACATTGATCTGATGAGATCCGATCGGATACCATCCACTGGTGATGGAATCGTGGGACTTGCCCTCCTCAACGACCTGAGGGTCTGTCACGCCACGATAAGCACCGAGAAACTCGTCACGGCTTGTATCAAAACCATCAACAGGAGTGTTTACAGAATAAACAGCGAAATGGTTACGGCGCTCACGGTATTCGGTCTTGTGATAGATTGTAGAACCGATCACTTCGACTTCACCGGTATTGAGGTTACGCTGATAGTTTGTCATATCGTCCATGGCATTCCAAAGACAGAATTCAATATATGAGAACAGAGTAAAGCTCTTTTTCTCAGAAGTTTTGTTTGTAAATTTGATCTGGTTGACCTCACAGTTGTCATTCAGAGGAACAAATGCAAGGAGGGAAGCCTCAAGACCATTCTTGACAGAGGTAAAACGGCTGTATCCCATACCATGACGGCACTCATAGGAATCGAGATCTGTCTTTACAGGCATCCAGCCGGGATTCCATACGGTATCGCCTTCCTTGATGTAATAATAACGTCCGCCCTCGTCATTTGGAATATTGTTATAACGATAACGGGTCAGACGGAGAAGCTTTGCATCCTTATAAAAGCTGTATCCTCCGCAGGTATTGGAAATCAGCGAGAAAAAAGCTGTGCTTCCCAGATAATTGATCCATGGAAGTGGCGTCTTCGGTGTGGTGATGACGTACTCCCTATTTGGATCATCAAAAAAACCAAATTTCATATAGTCCTCCATTCCGCCGTATTACGGCATATAGTAATAATGTTGGTCATAAAACAGACCTAAGTAGTTAAAGTATATCGTAATCCGGTGGGGAAATCAAGAAAATACTTAAAGATTTTCGCAAATGTTCGCAAAAGATTTCAGGCAGTCCATGTATAGAATCCGAAATACACGAATAGGGTAAAAGGAAAGGTTCGATCAGGATGGAAAAAGGATATGGGAAAGAGAAAAAAAGAAGTGATCTTTCTGGGGATTGTAGTGATGACTCTGCTGGCAATGCTGGGAATTCAGCAGAGGCAGATGAAACAGTATACGGAGGTACTTGGCAGAAATGTGGAAAATACATCCAATACAACAGCAGCTGCATCCGGAAGTGCCGCCGGAGCGGAACGGCAGCCGGTGGTTTATCTGACCTTTGATGATGGACCAAGCAGTCTGACGGAAAAATATCTTGATATACTGAAAAAACATAAGATTCATGCGACATTTTTTCTGATCGGCCAGCAGGTGGAAGAAATGCCGGAAATTGTGGAGCGGGAGCTGAACGAGGGGCATGAGATCGGAGTACATACATATACTCATGAATCCTGTGAGATTTACGCTTCCTGTCAAGCATATTATGAGGATGTAAATAAGGTGCGGGAAGTGCTGGAAAAGAGATTTGATTATAAACCGCAGCTCTGGCGTTTTCCATGGGGCAGTGCAAATTGTTATATCCATTCCTATAAGGAGGAGATCATACAGAGACTGGGGGAGCAGAATATGGAATATGCAGACTGGAATGTCAGTGCAGAGGATTCAGTTGGAAGTCCTACGGTAGACAGCATTCTAAGAAATGTCAAGAAGGACGCTTTCCGGGTAAAGGATCCGGTTGTGCTGATGCACGATTCCGGAAGTAATCAGGCGACATTAGACAGTCTGGAAGCGGTCATCACACTTTTTGAAGAACAGGGATATCGTTTTGAAACAATGTCACAGCGGGAAAACTGCTGTCACTTTGGACAATGACAGCAGCGAAAGAAGAAAAATATTCATAATATGTAAAATCAATAAGGAGATATATTATCTGTTAGGGGAGAAAGTCCCGCAGAAGGTAATACAGATAACTGACCTGACGGGGATTTAATTCGTCGCAGAGTGGCAGCAGAATCGCCAGAAGCTGGGTGGGAGAGATTTCCAGAGGCGGAGAGTCTGATGTGGGAAGAAACAGGTCGTTGGGAGTGACATTAAGATAGTTGCAGATTTCGATAAATTCCGTAAAAGATGGAAGATATTTCTGGAGCTCAATACCGTTGATATAGCTTCTGCTGTGACCGAGATCATAGCTCATGGTGCAGGCACTGATTTCCTTTGATTCCCTCAGCTTGGACAGCCGCAGGGCGAAATCTTGTGCTTGCAGTGGAACAGGATTCTTTTTCATTTGTTTACCTCCTAAAATTAAAAAATGCAATACTATTGTATTTACATTATAATTATTTTACCAATTATTCACATAACATATGCCGTGTGTGACACGGCAATTGCGTTTTTGGGCAAATACGCATTATTTGCGTATTTCAGAGGGGAATTTGCGTATTTTAGAGTGTATTTTGTATAATGGAAAAGGATTGATTTCAAAAAATGGATATGATATGATTAAAATAATGCGATAATGCGCGATAATGTATATATTGGAAAGGAATGAAATCAGATATGAAGTATTTTGGTACAGATGGTTTCCGGGGAGAGGCCAATGTTGATCTCAATGTGGTACATGCATATAAAGTCGGACGTTTTCTTGGATGGTATTACGGGCAGGAGCACAAAGCCCGCATCGTGATCGGAAAGGATACACGCCGTTCCAGTTATATGTTTGAAGATGCTCTTTCTTCCGGCCTGACAGCCAGCGGAGCAGATGTTTATCTGTTGCACGTTACGCCAACGCCCAGTGTGTCCTATGTAGTGCGTACAGAGCAGTTTGACTGTGGTATTATGATCTCTGCAAGCCATAATCCGTATTATGACAATGGCTTGAAAGTTATCAACGGCAATGGACATAAGCTGGAGGCTGAGGTAGAGGAAAAGATCGAAACTTATATTGACAGCCCGGAGGATACGATTCCGTTTGCAACCCGTGAAAAAATCGGACGTACCGTTGATTATGCCATCGGCAGACACCGCTATATTGGATATCTGATGTCTCTTGCAACCCGTTCCTTCAAAAATGTCCGGGTTGGCCTGGACTGTGCAAACGGATCTTCCTATTCTGTTGCCAAGGGGGTTTTTGATGCTTTGGGAGCAAAGACATATGCGATCGGTATGGAGCCGGACGGAACCAATATCAATGATAACTGTGGTTCTACGCATATTGAGAATCTTCAGAAATTTGTCATTGACAATGATCTTGATATCGGTTTTGCTTATGATGGTGATGCTGACCGTTGTCTGGCAGTGGACGACAAGGGGCAGGTTATTGACGGAGACTGTATCCTGTATCTGTGTGGATGCTATCTGAAGGATAAGGGAGAGTTAAATAATAATACCGTTGTGACAACGATCATGTCCAATCTCGGATTATATAAAGCCTTTGATAAAGTAGGAATTTCCTATGAGAAGACTTCAGTAGGAGATAAATATGTCAATGCCAATATGATGCAGTATGGTCATTCTCTCGGAGGAGAACAGTCCGGTCACATTATTTTCAGCAAATATGCAGTGACAGGAGACGGTGTTCTGACTTCCCTGATGCTGATGGAGGTCATGCTGGAAAAGAAACAGAAGCTTTCCGAGCTTCGTAAGGGGCTGACGATATATCCACAGCTTTTGAAGAATGTCCGGGTTGGAGATAAGCCGGCTGCCAAGAACGATCCGGATGTGGTGGCAGCCACGGAGGAGGTAGCAAAGGCACTTGGACAGAACGGTCGTATTCTGATCCGTGAAAGCGGAACCGAGCCGGTGATCCGTGTGATGGTTGAAGCAGAAACAGAAGCTCTCTGCGAGAAATATGTCGATCAGGTTGTCAGAGTATTGTACAAAAAGGGACATGTAATCCCATAAATTTGTGAAAAAGACTTGCTATTGTGGAATTATTCATGCTATAGTATATCAATGGTTAATTGCGGCATGCAGGCCGTGAAATATTAAGGAGGAAATTATAAAATGAGTGTACAGGTAGAAACATTAGAGAAGAGTATGGCAAAGCTTACAATTGAGGTGAGTGCAGAGGAGTTCGAGACTGCCTTAGATAAAGCATACAAGAAAAATAAAAATAAGATTTCCCTTCCGGGTTTTCGTAAGGGAAAAGCACCTCGTGCGATGATCGAGAAAATGTATGGTACAGGCGTATTTTACGAGGATGCTGCCAATGACCTGATCCCGGGTGCATATGAGTCTGCTGCAAAGGAGAGTGAGCTTGAGATCGTAGCACAGCCTTCTATTGACGTAACACAGATCGAGAAGGGAAAGCCTTTCATTTTTACAGCAACAGTTGCTGTAAAGCCAGAGGTAACACTTGGTGATTATAAGGGGATTGAAGTAGAGAAGAAAACCGCTGAGGTAACAGATGAGGAACTTCAGGCAGAGATCGATAAGGTTCGCGAGAGCAATTCAAGAATGATCACTGTTGAGGACAGAGCAGTTCAGGATGGTGACATTACAACCATCGACTTCGAGGGATTTGTAGACGGTGAGCCGTTTGAAGGCGGAAAGGGTGAAAATTATCCTCTGACCATCGGTTCTCATTCTTTCATTGATAACTTTGAGGAGCAGCTCATTGGAAAGAACATTGGTGAGGAGACAGAGGTTAATGTAACATTCCCGGAGCAGTATCAGGCAGAGGAGCTGCAGGGCAAGCCGGCTGTATTCAAGGTAACCATCAAGGAGATCAAAGTAAAAGAGCTTCCTGAGCTTGATGATGATTTTGCACAGGATGTATCCGAATTTGATACCGTTGATGAGTATAAAGAGGATCTGAAGAAGAAGCTTCTTGAAAATAAGGAAGCAGCTCTGAAGAGAGAGAAGGAAGAGGATGTTGTTGGTAAGATCATTGAGAATGCCACAATGGAGATTCCTGATCCTATGGTAGATACACAGGTTCGTCAGATGGTACAGGAGTTTAGTCAGCGTATCCAGTCTCAGGGGCTGTCTCTGCAGCAGTATATGCAGTTTACAGGTATGACACCGGAGAGTCTGACAAACGAGCTGCAGCCACAGGCATTAAAGCGTATCCAGAGCCGTCTTGTTCTTGAGGCAGTCGTTGCTGCAGAGAATATTGAGACATCTGATGAGGATCTGGAGAAAGAGCTTGAGAAGATGGCTGAGATGTATCAGATGGAAGCAGACAAGTTAAAAGAGCTGGTTGGCGAAGAAGAGAAAAAGCAGATTGCACTTGATCTGGCTGTACAGAAGGCAGTTGAACTTGTTGTTGACGCTGCAGTTGAGAAATAAATCATGTATTTCGGCGTCAGCCGCTGTCCTGTCGATCTGACAGGCAGGGCTGGCGTTTTTTAGGGCATAGGAAAATGCTCGTAGCGCAGAGTAAAGCCAACGAGAATTGCAAAGCAATTCTTGGAGGGCAAAACGCTGGTTTTGCCATTTTTGAACAAAAAGTTAGGAGGGTGTAGCAATGAGTTACAGTATACCGTACGTCATAGAGAAAACAAGCAGTGGAGAGCGTTCTTATGATATTTATTCCAGACTGCTTCAGGATCGTATCATTTTTCTGAGCAATGAGGTCAATGATGATATTGCAAGCCTGATCGTATCACAGCTTTTGTTTCTGGAGTCACAGGATCCGGGCAAAGATATCAGCCTTTACATCAACAGTCCGGGAGGCTCTGTCAGTGCAGGGTTTGCAATTTATGACACCATGAACTACATCAAATGTGATGTGGCCACATATTGTATGGGACTTGCAGCCAGTATGGGAGCTTTTCTGCTGGCAGGCGGTGCAAAGGGCAAGCGTTATGCTATGCCAAATGCAGAGATTATGATACATCAACCGTCTGGCGGAGCCAAAGGGCAGGAGACGGAGATCCGTATTGTGGCAGAGCAGATCTTAAAGACCAGAGAGCGTTTGAATCAGATCCTGGCAGACAATACAGGAAAGCCTCTGGATGTGATCGTTGCAGATACAGAGCGCGACAATTATATGACCGCAGAGGAAGCAAAGGCTTACGGTCTGGTGGATCATGTAATTACGAAGCGGGCATAGCTGCGTGACAACGAAGTAATTCAAATATATCGGTGAGTGTTGTTGGTTTCACTCACATTATAATATGATTGGAGATTAGAATGGCAGGAAAGAAAGACGAAGGCAGACTGAAATGTTCCTTCTGTGGTAAGACACAGGATCAGGTACGAAAGCTGATCGCAGGACCAGGGGTTTATATCTGTGAGCAGTGTGTGGATCTGTGCAATGAGATTATCGAAGATGAACTGGACAGTGGCAATTTATCCTACGACAATGAAACAGAAATCAATCTTCTGAAACCGAAGGAAATGAAAGAATTTCTGGATGAGTATGTGATTGGTCAGGAGGATGCCAAGAAGGTATTGTCTGTCGCTGTTTATAATCATTATAAGAGAGTGCTGTCTGAAAAAAGCATGGATGTGGAGCTTCAGAAGAGTAATATTATTATGCTGGGACCGACGGGTTCCGGAAAGACATTTCTGGCACAGACGCTGGCAAAGATTCTCAATGTACCATTTGCCATTGCAGATGCGACGGCGTTGACAGAGGCTGGTTATGTAGGTGAAGATGTAGAGAATATCCTACTCAAGATCATCCAGGCAGCAGATTATGATATGGAACGTGCGCAGCACGGTATTATATATATTGATGAGATTGATAAAATTACACGCAAGGGAGAAAACGTATCCATTACCCGTGATGTATCCGGAGAGGGTGTACAGCAGGCTTTGTTAAAGATTCTTGAGGGAACCGTAGCCAGTGTACCACCACAGGGAGGCAGAAAGCATCCACATCAGGAGTTTTACCAGTTAGACACGACGAATATTTTATTTATCTGCGGAGGAGCTTTTGATGGTCTTGACAAGATCATTGGTTCACGGATCGGACAGAAATCCATCGGATTTAATTCTGAGATTTCCGACAAGGAAGATGAGAATGTAGGTGAGCTGTTCAAGCAAGTTCTGCCGGAGGATTTCGTGAAATTCGGACTGATTCCGGAGCTGATCGGTCGTCTGCCGGTCAATGTAGGACTGGATCTTTTGGATGAGAAAGCATTGGAGCGTATCCTGGTGGAACCAAAGAATGCGATTACCAAGCAGTATAAGAAGCTGTTTGAGCTGGATGATGTTAAGCTGACATTCCAGGATGGAGCGATTCAGGCAATCGCAAAACGTGCTATTGAGCGGGGAACCGGAGCCAGAGGTATTCGTGCGATCATTGAGTCAGTTATGATGAATGCGATGTATGAGGTACCGTCCGATGAGGATGCGGTAGAATGTATTATCACCGAGGCAGCAGCAAAGGGAGAGGCGGAGCCGATCCTTGTTACCAAAAATGATGAACGAAGAGAAATTTCCTCCGACAGCAATGCGAAGGATGAGATTGCGTAAATGAAAAAGGGCAAAACCGGTGTTTTGTCCTCCAAACAAAGAGAGGGCTGCTTTTGAGCACCCTCTTTTTAAAAATAAAAAGGTCATGGGGACGTGACCGAGCAGAAAGGAAACAAAAATTGCTATGATCAAGAAACCTTTAATGGCACTGCGGGATGTGGTGGCTTTGCCAGGGGTTACAGCATATATCGAGGTGGCCAAGGCAGAGACTGTCAGTGCGATGGAAGCGGCGATGGAAAATGACCAGATGGTGTTTACTGCAGCCAAACGGGATGCAGAGAGCAGCGATGTAAATATGGAAAATTTATTTGAAGTAGGAACCATTGCAAAGGTAAAACAGATTGCCCGGATGCCGGATAAATATGTCCGGGTCGTTCTGGAAGGCGAGAAAAGAGCTCATCTGCTGTCTCTGGAAAGCACTGATGAAGGATATATTCTTGCAAATATACAGGAGTCCGAGGAAGAGGAAGATGTCTGGAACAATGCGGATATATTGTCCAATCATGGGGAACCGACAGAGCAGTTGAAGCGCGTGGCTATGATCCGGCAGTTGAAGCAGCTGTTCCGGGAATATTGTGACCGTCAGGGGAAAATGGGTCAGCAGCTTCAGGATATGGTCAGTGAAAGTATCGATCTGGACCGGATCATTTATATGATCACAGCGAATCTTCCGATTCATTATCATCTGAAGCAGGGAATCATTGAGCCGGATCGCATTGAGGATCGATTCACAGAACTGATGATTGTGATGGAACGGGAACTTGGAATCCTGCGTCTGCAGGGAGACATTTCCGAAATGGTAAAGCAGCAGGTAGAGGATAATCAGAAGGAGTATTATCTTCGGGAGCAGATCAAGGCGATCCATAAGGAACTGGGAGAGGACGACGCAGAATCCGAGGCAGATAAATTTGAACGGAAGCTTGCCAAATTGAAAGCAACGGACAAAGTTAAGAAAAAGATCAAAGAAGAGATCAGCCGTTATAAACGGATCAGTTCCAATAATTCGGAGAGTGCTGTGATCCGTGGATATTTAGAGACTCTTCTTGCCATGCCATGGAAAAAGATGAGCAGGGATAATACGGATGTGGCTCATGCGAAGGAGATTCTGGATGCAGATCATTATGGTCTGGAAAAGGTCAAGGAACGAATTCTGGAATATCTGGCGGTAAAAAAGCTCAACAAAAATGGAACCGGCACGATCATCTGTCTGGTGGGACCTCCGGGAACAGGAAAAACTTCCATTGCAAAATCGGTGGCAAAGGCATTGGGTAGAAAGTATGTGAGAATCTGCCTGGGAGGTGTCCGGGATGAGGCAGAGCTTCGGGGACACCGCAGAACATATGTGGGGGCTATGCCCGGACGGGTGATCAATGCAGTAAAAAATGCAAAGGTTAAAAATCCTCTAATTCTGTTTGATGAGATTGACAAAATGGTCAGTGATGGAAGAGGAGACCCGGCAGCGGCCATGTTAGAGATTCTTGATCCTGAACAGAACAAGCATTTTTCGGATCATTATCTGGAGCTGTCCTTTGATCTTTCCAAAGCATTTTTTATCTGTACCGCAAATGGGACAGACACCATTTCAAGACCTCTTTTGGATCGTATGGAAGTGATCGAACTTCCGGGTTATACGGAGAATGAAAAGTTCCATATTGCAAAGGAGCATTTGTGGACAAAACAGCTTGCGCAGAATGGAATCACAAAACAGCAGCTTACCATTACAGACAAGGCACTTCGGACAGTGATCCTTCGTTATACGAGGGAAGCGGGAGTCCGTGGTCTGGAGCGGCGGATTGCTTCTTTGTGCCGGAAGGCAGCGAAGGTGATCGCACAGGAGGATACCAAGACGAAGATCCGGATATCGGACCGAAATGTAAAAGAATATCTGGGAAAACCGGTATATAAGCCGAATGCAGCCAATGAAAAGCCGGAGATCGGTATTGTGCGGGGACTTGCCTGGACCAGTGTCGGAGGAGAAACTCTGGAGATTGAGGTGATGTCTCTGAAAGGTTCCGGTAAGCTGGAGCTGACAGGGATGCTTGGAGATGTGATGCAGGAATCTGCAAAGATTGCATTGACATATGTACGATATCTGGTACAGGATCAGGTATCCGAAGATTATTTTGAAAAGCATGATATCCATATCCATGTGCCGGAGGGGGCGACGCCGAAGGATGGCCCATCTGCCGGTGTTACTATGACCACGGCAATCTATTCTGCAGTGACCGAAAAAGCGGTCAGAGCGGATGTAGCCATGACCGGTGAGGTGACCCTGCGGGGACGTGTTCTTCCCATCGGAGGATTGAAGGAGAAGCTTCTGGCGGCGAAGGAAGCCGGAATTCGGGAGGTTCTGATACCAAAGGAGAACAGCCGTGATGTGGATGAGATGGAAGCAGAGATTCTGGATGGAATTGTACTTAAATATGTGCAGAAGGTGGAAGATGTCCTGAGAGAAGCTCTGGTATAAAACCAAATGGAGAATCGTGTGCCTGCAGCCCGGAGTCTATGGGCTGGGAAAGGAATATAGGGTTACAATGAAAATAAAATCAGTAAATCTGGAAACGGTATGTGGAATTACCAGTAAAATGCCGGAGAACGATAAATTAGAGGTGGCCTTTGCAGGGCGTTCCAATGTGGGAAAGTCTACGCTGATCAATGGGCTTATGAACCGGAAGTCTCTGGCGAGAACATCATCCCAGCCGGGAAAAACCCAGACCGTCAATTTTTATAATATTAATGATCTGTTGTACTTTGTGGATCTTCCGGGATACGGTTATGCGAAGGTATCCCAGCAGACTGTGGAAAAGTGGGGCAAAATGATCAACCGTTATCTGGACGGTTCCAAGGTACTGCGCCTGATCTTTTTGCTGGTGGATATCCGTCATAAGCCAAACCAGAATGATCTGCAGATGTATGAGTGGTGTACCCACTATGGATTTAATCCCATTATCATTGCTACGAAGGCGGATAAGATCAAACGATCCCAGAAGGCAAAACAGATCAAGCAGATCAAGGAAACCCTTCAGGTGGTGGAGGGAACGCCGGTGATCCCATACTCATCTATGACGAAGGAAGGCAGAGAAGAGATCTGGGAGTATATTGATATGGTTTATGAGGGATTTTCACAGGAGCAGGATTTGCAAAGTGAATGACATTTTTTGGATATTTATTGCGTATTTTGTCCTATATACTAAAAATAGTTTGAAAATCGTTTCCTGTGATAATAACAGCAAAAACAGGAACAAAGCATGGGGAAAGGCATGGTGATTATAATGAAGATAGTTGTATTAGCCGGTGGACTTAGTACAGAGAGAGATGTATCCATCAATTCTGCATCAAAGGTGTGTAAGGCACTTCGGGAAAAGGGTCATCAGGCGGTCATCTTAGATATATTTCTGGGACATGGAAAGACAGGAGACAGTCTGGAGGGGATTTTTGAGGGAGATCCGCAGCTGACGCAGATGTCTGATACGATCCAGTCAGTGGATCCGGATCTGGAGGCGGTCAAGGCAATGAGAACAGAAAACCCGGACTGCCTGTTTGGACCAAATGTCATTGAGATCTGTCGCATGGCAGATATTGTATATATGGGACTTCACGGAGCAGAGGGAGAGAATGGAAAGGTACAGGCTGCCTTTGATGTGCTGGGAATCAGGTATACCGGCTCCGGTTATCTGGGAAGTGCCATGGCGATGGATAAGGGTGTTGCTAAAAAGATGTTCCAGGCAGCAGGAATCCCGACGCCGAAGGGATTTACAGTAAAGAAGGGAGAAAAGGATTCCGTAAAACGTGTGATATCGGAGTTTGGTTTCCCATGTGTTGTGAAGCCTTGCTGTGGCGGCTCCAGTGTCGGGGTCAGCTTTGCAGAAAATGAGGCACAGTATCAGGATGCTCTGGAACTGGCATTTCGCTATGAGGATGAGGTAGTTGTGGAGGAATGTATCCATGGCAGGGAGTTTTCTGCCGGTGTTGTAGCAGGAGAAGCTCTTCCTGTTATTGAGATCATTCCAAAGACAGGGTTTTATGATTATAAGACAAAATACCAGGCAGGAATGGCAGAGGATGTCTGTCCGGCAGAGCTTAGTGAGGCTCTGACGAAGGAAATGCAGGGATATGCGCTGGATGTATATCGTGAGCTTAAACTGGAAGTATATGGAAGGATTGATTTCCTTCTCAATGAAAAGAACGAAATGTACTGTCTGGAGGCCAATACCCTTCCGGGAATGACACCGACCAGCCTTCTTCCTCAGGAAGCACTTGCCGTAGGCGTTGATTATGGTACCCTCTGTGAAAAGATTATTCAGGAAGCATTAAAAAAATATAAATAAACATTGTTTCACAAAAATATAAAAAGGGAGAGCAGTTATAAGAGACTGCAGATGGAGAGATTGATGAAGGGAATGACGTTAGAGGCGGTAGCACAGGCAGTAAAGGGAACTTATACCGGACCGGAGGAACGGAAGGAATCCGAGCTTTCTTCTATTACCATTGACAGCCGCCAGGTAGAAAAGGACGGTCTGTTTGTGGCGATCAAGGGAGCAAGGGTTGACGGTAACACATTTATACCGGGCGCATATGAGGATGGAGCTCTCTGTTGTATGTCCACGGAGCCTCCGAAGGATGAAACAAAACCATATATTCAGGTGGAATCATGCGAACAGGCATTGAAGGATATGGCAGAGTTATACCGGGCGGGGCTTACGATTCCGGTGATTGGTATTACCGGAAGTGTGGGAAAGACTACCACCAAGGAAATGATTGCAGCGGTATTATCTCAGAAATATGATACACTAAAAACATTGGGAAATTTCAATAATGAGATCGGTCTGCCTTTGACGATCTTCCGGATCCGGGAGCATCATCAGGCTGCTGTTCTGGAAATGGGCATTAGTGATTTTGGTGAGATGACACGCTTGGCAAAGGTGGCAAAGCCGGATATCTGTGTGATCACCAACATTGGTCAGTGTCATCTGGAAAATCTCGGAACCCGTGATGGTATCTTGAAAGCGAAAACGGAGATATTTACTTATCTGAAACCGGAGGGGAAGGCTGTATTAAATGGAAATGATGACAAGCTGTGCACATTGGATCAGGACGAACGTATCAGTGCGCCGGTATTTTATGGACTGCCGGATGGGGGTAAGTTGGATCAGACAAAGGAAGGTGCCAAGCTGTCTGTTTATGCACAAAACTGCGAGAGTCTTGGCCTGGCAGGTAGCCGGTTTATGCTGCATACCCCGAAGGGAGATATCTCTGTGACGGTACCGGCACCGGGACGTCATATGATCTCTAATGCACTGGCAGCAGCGGCTGTGGGCTGTGAACTGGGACTTTCTCTGGAGCAGATTAAGGCAGGAATCGAGTCCTATGAGCCGGTGGGGGGTCATGGCCACATTATACAGGCCGATGATATGACCATTATGGATGATTGCTATAATGCCAATCCGGTTTCCATGAAGGCAGGAATCGACGTGCTTAGTGAAGTGGAGGGCAGCAGGACCGTTGCGATCATGGGAGACATGTTTGAGCTTGGAGATGAGGAAGCACAGATGCATTATGAAGTGGGTCAGTATGCTGCCAGAAAGGGCATTTCGCTGATCATTTCCATTGGATCTCTGGCACAGAATTATGAGAAGGGCATTGAGGAGATCAGCCGGACCGGGGGCTATGCAGGGCGTCATCTCTACTTTGCGGACCTGGACGCATTTCTGGAAACAGGCATCCGGGAAATACGGAAGGGTGATGCGGTGCTTGTAAAGGCTTCCCATGCTATGCATTTTGAAAAGATTGTGAAAGTATTGCAGGAGCAATGATAAACAGATTTTTTGGCGGATGCCGGCACAGGCAGGAGAGGCAGAGAGTAGAATTTCCGATAACGCCTCAAAGTTAGGTCTTGTCAAAGATTAGAAAGTATGATATCATACAACCAAATGTAAAGGCGATGATCGCGTTTAGTAGAGAACATCGATCCGGTCAGAGAGAGGATGCCATCGGCTGAAAGCATCTTTACGTTCCCGGTGTGATCGAATTTCCCGCGTGAGCTGCAGACAGGAAAGAGAGACAGATAGTCCTATTTATTGTTATAATATTTTGGTGATGATCTATTTAGTATTGTCTGACGATTCGCACACGTTACGTGCAATGAAGTGTTTATGTGATGATACCGGAGGATGATGAAGCTCCATTGATTGGATTGTAGTTGTCAGTGTATCACAGCTTACATAAGAAACAGGGTGGTACCGCGGTAGATTCCGTCCCTGACATTGTGTCGGGAGGAAGCCGGGATACCAATTTCAAGCTCCTTGCGATGCAGGGAGTTTTTTTGATCTTAAGAAACCTTTTGTTTTTAGTTGATCATAGAAAGACTCCTTTCAAAAATCTATTTAAATAATCGGAGGTTAGTGATGAAAGACAGGTTAAAACAGATCATGGATGAAGCAATGGCACAGATTGATTCCTCTGACAAGCTGGATAAGCTTAATGAGATCAAGGTGTCATTTTTGGGAAAGAAGGGTGAGTTGACATCCATTCTCAAGTCAATGAAGGATGTAGCTCCGGAGGATCGCCCGAAGGTTGGACAGATGGTAAATGATGCCCGCAGTAAGATTGAGGAGCATCTGGAGGAGAAAAAGAAAGCCTTTGAGCAGGCACTCCGTGAGGAAAAGATGAAAGCGGAGACAATTGATGTAACATTACCGGGACAGCGTATTCCGGAGGGACATCGTCATCCAAACACCATGACCCTGGAAGAAGTAGAGAACATCTTTATCGGTATGGGCTATGAGGTTGTAGAGGGTCCGGAGATCGAGAGAGATTATTATAACTTTGAGGCTTTGAACATTCCGGCAGACCATCCGGCAAAGGATGAGCAGGATACCTTCTATATTACACAGGATATTCTTCTTCGTACCCAGACCTCTTCCGTACAGGTTCACGAGATGGAGAAGGGCAGACTGCCGATCCGTATGATCGCACCGGGACGAGTTTTCCGTTCCGATGAGGTGGATGCGACACATTCTCCGACCTTCCATCAGATCGAGGGTCTTGTGGTAGACAAAAATATAACATTCTCCGACCTGAAGGGAACGCTGCAGGAGTTTGCAAAGCGTTTGTTCGGAGAAGATACAAAGGTAAAATTCCGTCCGCATCACTTCCAGTTTACAGAGCCGAGTGCCGAGATGGATGTTACCTGTTTTAAATGCGGCGGAAAGGGCTGCCGTTTCTGTAAGGGCGAAGGCTGGGTTGAGATTCTCGGCTGTGGTATGGTTCATCCGCATGTGCTGGAGATGAGCGGCATTGATCCGGAGGAATATACCGGATTTGCATTTGGTGTCGGACTGGAGCGAATTGCATTGTTCAAGTACGAGATTGATGATATGAGATTATTATACGAAAATGATACAAGATTCTTAAAACAGTTCTAAATAGAAGAAAGGAAGAAAATAACATGAATAGTTCAATATCATGGACAAAGGCGTATGTGCCGGATCTGGATTGTACGGCACAGGAATATATGGATGCAATGACATTGTCCGGTACAAAGGTTGAGGGATATACAGAGTTAGATAAGAATCTGGATAAGATCGTGGTTGGTAAGATCAATAAGATCGAAAAGCATCCGGATGCAGATAAGCTGGTGATCTGTCAGGTACAGATCGATGAGGCAGGCACAGAGGTACAGATCGTAACAGGTGCTCCAAATGTCAAAGAGGGAGATAAGGTGCCGGTTGTATTGGATGGCGGTCATGTAGCCAGCAGCCACAAGGATGGCGAGTCAGAGAATGGTTTCAAGATCAAAAAAGGAAAGCTCAGAGGAGTGGATTCCTTTGGGATGATGTGTTCCATTGATGAGCTGGGGTCTAATACGGATATGTATCCGGATGCAGCCGAGGATGGAATCTATATTCTCAGTGATAATCCGGAATATGCAGATGCACCGATCGGGGCGGATGCGGTAGAGCTTCTGGGACTTCATGATGTGGTATTTGAGTATGAGGTGACTTCCAACCGTGTAGACTGTTTTGGACAGATTGGTATTGCCAGAGAGGTAGCTGCAACCTTCCGAAAGGATCTGGTGCTTCCGGAGGTGACAGAGACAGGTAACGGCGAGAATGTCAATGATTATGTATCAGTAGAAGTACAGGCACCGGAGCTTTGCTCCCGTTATGTGGCAAGAGTCGTAAAAAATATCAAGCTCGCTCCGTCCCCGGAGTGGATGCAGCGTCGTCTTGCTTCGGTTGGCATTCGTCCGATCAATAATATTGTAGATATCACGAACTATGTAATGGAGGAGTATGCACAGCCAATGCATGCGTATGATCTGGACAAACTGGCAGATCATAAGATTATCGTAAGAAAAGCACACAAGGATGAGCCGTTTATGACACTGGATGGTCAGGAGAGAGTTCTTGACGATACCATGCTGGTGATCTGTGACGGGGAGAAGCCGGTAGGTGTTGCCGGTATTATGGGTGGAGAAAACTCTAAGATCACGGATGATGTGACTACTATGCTTTTCGAGGCTGCAACCTTTGACGGAACCAATATCCGTAAATCCGGCAAGAAGCTTGGTATGCGTACCGATGCGCAGGCAAAGTTTGAGAAGGGACTTGATCCGAACAATGCGATCGACGCCATGAACCGTGCCTGCCAGCTCATCGAGGAGCTGGGCGCCGGTGAAGTTGTCGGTGGTGCTGTGGACGTATATCCGGTTAAGAAAGAACCGGTCACTATCACATATAATGTAGAGAAGATCAATGCCCTTCTTGGTACCGATATTGATGAGGATACCATGGTGGCATATTTTGAGAAGCTGGATCTGACAGTAGATCGTGAGAAAAAGGAAGTTCTTGTGCCAACCTGGAGACAGGATCTGGAAAGACTTGCGGATCTGGCTGAGGAGGTTGCCCGTTTCTTCGGATACGACAATATTCCGATGACACTTCCGTCCGGTGCTGCAACAGCAGGTGGACTTTCTGAGAAGATGCAGCATGAGAATATGGCAAGAGATATTGTGGAAGCCTATGGTTTTATGGAGGGAATGACTTTCTCCTTTGAAAGCCCGAAGGTTTATGACAAGCTTCTTCTGCCGGCAGATGATGTGCTGCGTAAGAGCATTGCCATTATGAATCCACTGGGAGAGGACTACAGTGTTATGCGTACGTCAGCCATTGGTGGTATGCTGACCTCTCTTGCAACAAACTATAACCGCCGAAATCAGAATGTCCGTCTTTACGAGCTGGCAAATGTATATCTTCCAAAGAGTCTGCCGCTTACCGAGCTTCCGGAGGAGCAGATGCAGCTGACACTTGGTATGTACGGTGAGGGAGATTTCTTTACCATGAAAGGTGTTGTAGAAAGTCTGATGCAGCGCATGGGACTGAAGAAGGCAGCAAAATATGATCCACAGGCAGGGAAGAGCTTCCTGCATCCGGGGCGTCAGGCGAAGGTGATCTATGAGGGATGTGAGGTTGCATATCTCGGTGAGATCCATCCGGAGGTGCTTGACAACTTCTCCATCGGACAGAAGGCATATATTGCGGTTGTCAATATGAAGCAGCTTTCTGAGCTGGCAAGCTTTGATGTGAAGTATGTAGGTATTCCGAAATTCCCTGCTATGACGAGAGATATCAGTCTGACCATGAAGAAGGAAGTATTGGCCGGGGATATTGAGGAAACCATCCGTACAAAGGGCGGCAAGCTGATCGAGTCAGTGACACTCTTTGATATCTATGAGGGAGCCCAGCTTACCCAGGGGTATAAGTCTATGGCATATAAGATCGTATTCCGTGCACCGGACCGTACCCTGAAGGACGAGGAGGTAAACAAGGCCATGGATAAGATTGTCCGTGCCCTTGAGGAGAAAGAAATTGTATTAAGGAGCTAGGAATGAAAAATGCGAAAAAAGTAATCCGCATCCTGTCATGGTGTATCTTTGTGGTGTATCTGGTGGCACTGGTGTATTTCCTGTTTTTCAGCGAGCAGCTGGGACGGGTGCCAAGTGACGAATACAAATACAGTCTGGTGCCATTTAAGGAAATCCGCAGATACATCTTCTACTGGCATGCAATCGGCAGTTATTATGTCCTGTTGAATCTTCTGGGAAATGTTGTGTGTTTTGTTCCCTTTGGATTTGTGCTGCCGGTCATTTCAAGAAATCAGCGTAAATTCTGGAAGATTCTGCTGCTGAGTTTTCTGACATCGCTGCTGGTGGAGCTGATCCAGCTCGTATCCAAGGTAGGTTCCTGTGATGTGGATGATATGCTTCTGAATACATTAGGAGGAATCATCGGTTATGTACTGTTTCGCTTTTTTCACAGAATATTTTTCTGTCGGAAGAGTGTGGAACAACCGGAGAAAACAGAAGGGCAGGTGAGAGAGGATCATGTCTAAAAAGAAAAGACGTAAGGATGGCCTTCATCTGACAGATAAAAAGCATCCGAAACAGGGAATCTGGTCAACAGTTTTAGGAATCTTATCTCTTGTCCTGTTTTTGGTACTTTGCTTTCTGTCAGGAGAGGCGGGTGGAAAAGCCGGAGTCTGGATCGGTATTTGGGGAGTGGTTTGCGTTGCCATTAATATCTGGGGCTTTGTGCTAGCTATGCTCAGCTTGAAGCTGGATAATATCAGACAGCTATTTCCGTCTCTCGGTGTGATCATCAATGGTCTGATGATCTTGATGTACCTGGTAATATATATTTTAGGAACGGCGTAACCGGGAAATCATTAAAAAATAATAAATTGTATGAAATAAAATCCTGTCTCCTTGCGGGGACAGGATAATTTTTGTATACTTACAACTAAGAAAAAGCGTGCATCAGATAATGAAAATTTGAAAATATATTATTTATAAGGTGTGCCGGGAAGGTTGGTTTACATGGCGAGAATATTTGACGATTCCGTTGAGGATGACAAGAGCAAGGTGAAAAAGGATGGTCTGATCTATCAGCAGAGAGACGATACGGATTATAAAAAAGAGTACGAAAAATTGGACAGTAAGGGGAAATTCCAGTTTTTTAAGGATTATTATCTGCCAACCATCGTGGTCATTGCCGTGATTGCATTGGTGGGAGGTTATTTTTTGTATGGGGCTCTGACGAAGCCGCAGACAGTATTATATGTGGCGATCTGTGACCAGAATCTGGATGATAAGCAGGTAGACAAGCTGGAAAAAGCGGTGGGTACTTATCTGGGTCTTGATAATAAACACGAGATCGTGACGATCAATACGGAGTTTAACTCTAAAAACGGTACCTTAAGCGAGCAACTGCAGAGTTATATTTATGCCGGAACCTGTGATATTGTGATCGCACCCAAAGAGGGCTTTACCGGTTACGCTACTGCCGGGTATTTTTTCGAGCCGGACAGTTCGGATACCGTAGCGGCATTTAAGGACTGGCCTAAGGATAAGAGAATATATTGTCCGATCATTGACGGAGAGAACATCCGTGGAGAGAAGGAGATTGACGAGACAAAGTATAATTTCGGCATTGATGTTGCAGATTGCAAGAAGTACAAGGCTCTGGAGGGCAAAAGCAAATCTGCCGTGCTGGGAGTGTCCAATTCTTCCAGAAAGCAGGAGGAAGCGGCTGCTTTTATAAAGTTTTTGACCGATGATTCTTTAAAAGATGGGGATGTAAACCCGGATTTTGCTCTACAAAGCAAATAGCACTTTCAAATATTTTGCAAAAAATGAAGAATAAAAAGAATAACTCTTTTTCAACTTTTCTTTGAAAAGAGTTCCCGAAAGTTCCTTGACAGGATCTGAGGAATGAATATAATGAGATTTATGACAAAGGTGTCACGAAGCAGATAGCGATCGTGGCACCTTTTTCTGTTACTTAAGTGTAACATTCACATGTGAAAAGAAAAAAATGAAAACCAAGGAGGAATGTTATATGTCGAAAGAAATCATTCAGTACGTCAACGATAACTTGTATGGCGTATGGTATTTGATAGGAGCAGCGTTAGTATTTTGGATGCAGGCAGGATTTGCAATGGTGGAGGCTGGCTTTACCAGAGCAAAGAATGCCGGAAATATTATTATGAAGAACCTGATGGATTTTTGTATCGGTACGTTTATGTTTTTCCTGATCGGTGCATCTCTTCTGTTAGGAAATGATATGGGAGGTTTTATTGGAAAACTTGATTTCAATATCTTCTCTCATTATGGAAATTACGATTATTCCATTTTCGTATTTAACCTTGTATTTTGTGCCACAACAGCGACGATCGTTTCCGGTGCCATGGCAGAACGTACAAAATTCATTTCCTACTGTGTTTACTCAGCTGTGATCTCCGCAGTGATCTATCCGGTAGAAGCACACTGGACCTGGGGCGGCGGCTTCCTGGCACAGATGGGCTTCCATGATTTCGCCGGTTCCAACTGTATTCATATGGTTGGTGGTATCTGTGCCCTGATCGGTGCAGCGATGCTTGGACCTCGTATTGGTAAATTCAGCAAGAGAACCGGAAAGCCTCACGCAATTCCGGGTCACAATTTAACGATCGGTGCTCTTGGTGTATTTATCCTGTGGCTTGGCTGGTATGGATTCAACGGTGCAGCTGCAACATCGATTCCGGATCTCGGTTCTATTTTCCTGACAACAACTGTTGCGCCTGCAGTTGCAACGGTTGTGTGTATGATCTTTACCTGGATCAAATATGGTAAGCCGGATGTGTCAATGTGTCTGAATGCATCTCTGGCAGGTCTTGTTGCCATCACAGCACCTTGTGATGTTACTGATTGTGCCGGCGCAGCAGTGATCGGTGCAGTTGCGGGTCTTCTGGTAGTGTTTGGTGTATGGCTTCTGGATTATGTATTAAAGATTGATGATCCGGTTGGTGCTGTAGCAGTACATATGATGAATGGTATCTGGGGTACGATCGCCGTTGGTCTTTTTGCAACAAAATCAGCTCCCGGTTACCAGATCGCGTTAGAGGGTGGTGCAATCAAAGGACAGGGTCTTTTCTATGGCGGTGGCTTCACACAGCTTGGTCTCCAGTTTGTGGGAATGTTCAGTACCATTGCCTGGACAGCGATCACCATTACGATTACATTCCTGATCATTAAGGCAACACTTGGATTGAGAGTATCTGAGGAGGAAGAGCTTATCGGTCTGGATGTGAAGGAGCATGGTCTGACATCTGCATATGCAGACTTTATGCCTGCCGGCAATATGTTCTATTCTGCAGGAACTATGCCGGTACCAAAGAGTGGTCTTGCACCTGTGATTGAGAAGAACAGTGATCATAAGCCGGCGATGAAACCTGTAGCAGAAAAGCCGGGCGATATGACCGAGAAGTTTACAAAGATATCTATTATCTGTCAGCAGAACAAGTTTGATGAGCTGAAGGAAGCTATGAACCAGATCGGTGTCAATGGTATTACCGTGACACAGGTTATGGGCTGTGGTACACAGAAGGGTATTACAACAACCTATCGTGGTGCCGAGCTTAGTGTTATGCTGATTCCGAAGGTAAAGGTAGAGGTTGTTATCAGCTCCGTACCGATTGAGACAGTGATTGAGACAGCTAAGAAGGTTCTTTACACCGGTCACTACGGAGATGGTAAGATCTTTGTATATGATGTAGAGAATGTAGTGAAGGTTCGTACCGGAGAGGAAGGTTTTGACGCTCTCCAGGATGCAGCCGAATAAAGTGCAAAAAGTATTTCTAAAGCAGCCTTTTGTGGCTGCTAAGAAACACTACGATTTTGCACAGTAAATTTGAGCTTGCAGCTCAAAATTTGCAAAAAGCATGAGTTTTCCTTTAAATTTGATTGTGTGTGAATATGGAACTTCCTAGAGGTTCCGGTCGGGAGTTTCGTGGAAACCCTGATTTGAGAGGCCACCGTAATGGGCAGATACGGTGGTCTCTTTTTTCTTTATCCATTCTGTGATAAACTTAAAGAAATCTTAAGAATTTCATTCGCTTGTCTTAAAAAATGTAGTTTATGATAAGAAATGTAAAGCAGCAAGGTACGACACAGGTACAGAAAAGAGGACAAAAATGCAGACAATACTGGTATGTGATGATGACAAAGAAATCGTGGAGGCGATTCAGATCTATCTGGAGCAGGAGGGGTATGAGGTACTCACGGCTTATGACGGGATGCAGGCACTGCAGCAGATCCGTCAGAATCAGATTGATCTGCTGGTGATCGATGTGATGATGCCAAGGCTGGATGGAATCCATGCTACCATGAAGATCCGGGAGGAAAGTAAGGTGCCGGTTATTATCATCTCTGCCAAATCAGAGGATGCAGACAAGATTCTGGGTCTGAATATCGGAGCGGATGATTACGTGACGAAGCCGTTTAATCCGCTGGAGCTTGTGGCCAGAGTAAAGTCCCAGCTGAGACGTTATGATATGATGAGCGGGGAGCTGCCGTCAGGGGGAATAACATATCGTCTCGGTGGACTGGAAATGGATGATGACCGCAAGCAGGTGTATATGGATGGCCGGTTGATCAAGATGACGCCTCTGGAGTACAATATCCTGCTGCTGATGATGAAACATCCGGGAAAGGTCTTTTCCAGCCGGCAGATTTATGAGAGCATCTGGAATGAAAATGGTTATGCTGCAGAAAATACAGTGGCAGTACATATCCGCCATATCCGGGAAAAGATCGAGATCAACCCCAAAGAGCCAAGATATCTGAAGGTTGTGTGGGGCGTAGGTTACAAGCTGGAAAATCAGTAAATCGGACAAGGGGGGATTTATAAGATGAGACGAAACAAAGAGATAAGGGAAAACAAAGAAGAGAAACAAAAAAAGGGGAAAACAAATAAAAGAAAATTGGTCCGTATCCTTCTTGGATTGGTTCTGACGGCAGCGACGGTGACAGCGTCTCTTTCAGGAATTGATTATATTGGAGCAAAATCCAAAATGAATCAGCTTTCTTCGGAAAATAATGTTTCCGAGAATGGAAATCTGGAAGAAAGCAGCGAATTTCGAAAGCTGACTGACAGCTATCTGCAGGCACTGGAGCTTTATCTGAATATCCGCAGGCTGGGAAGTGTGGACGGCTCCGTATATACAGGGAAAATGGAGAATATGCCATTTCTGCAGACAGGAACAGGAGCTGACAAAAAGGTAGTTACATTGAAAGAAGCAGCCGGCTGGAAAGGTCATAATTATGATTATGACGGATATCTTTCAAACTACATTAACGGCTTTGAAAAGTACAGTAAAGAAAATGTCAGTATCTACAAAAAGGCATCGCAGCTTCTTTCGCTGAAACAGGTTTATTTTGCAAGAGGCAACTGGGAGAAAAGTACGCTTTATTATACGGTAGCCTCCGGGGAAAATTTCTCCCAAAAAGACTGGAAGAATATGGAGAAACAAGGGGAAAAAACTACGGAAATCAAGCGTTATGACGGACAGGAAACATTATTGCCGGGACTGCAGGGGGGAAATCGGGAAACGGAGACCATGGAGGTGGATCTGACAAAGGGAACGCAGAAGGTAGGACTTCATTCCAGTTATGCCCGGTGGCTTGGACAGATGTATCCAAATTATGCCAAAGGATGGCTGCTGTATCAGATGGCTCTTGCCGCAGAGAATAACTTTCAGGGAAAAGGAGAGGATGGAACCGGATATAAGAGTTATTATGGGGATCTTATGGAAGATTACCGGACAGCACACCGTATTACGGATCTGTACAATATTGAGGAAAATTCAAAGCTGGTGGAAGACACAAACATTGTGTATGTCTATGATTCTTTGGGAGAAGAGGACAATCACACAGCACTTCGTCTGGATATGAACGATAGACTTTATTATAATGGTGGAAAGTCGGATTTTACCCTGAAAAACTTCTTAAAGGATCCGATGGCATATTATAGTGATGCGGAGGACAATGATGAAGGGTGTTATGTCTACGATGAAAGTCTGGAAAAATACACAGAAGAGATCAAAAAGAAAGGGCAGAAGCTCATGGAGAATGCCATAGGGGCACCGTGGAATATAGGAAGGCCTCTTTGTAATGAGACTATGGCAGCAGACATGGCGCAGTTTTTGCTGAGCTTTGGAAAAGGACTTGAAGACTTTTTACAAAAATCAGGATTTTTATATAATGTAACTCTGGACAAAAAGTGTCTCATTACAAAAAATGAAAAATGGACATCTTATGTGGATAATCTCCAGCGTGCAGCCATTGATGAGAACAAAACATCCTATGATTATAAATATGCGATATATGATGCCAGAGGAGAGGTATATCAGACCAACTGGAGCTGGCATGGCTTTGAAAATTCCGGAGATTTGAAGGAATTTCTGAAAAAGATGACGAATTCCCATCAGAATGCCTATGTGGTCGTGGGATATCCGGTATTAGATATCACCTCACCGAGTAAGACAAGTGGTATGGCATCCTTATATAAGGATTATCAGGAAACACAGAAACAGTATCTGCGGGCAAAGGATACAGCAAAACAAAGTATTCTTATCTTTGCGATCGGTCTTTTAAGTATGCTGCTTGCATTCTTTGGTCTGGCCGTGACAAGCACAACGACGCAGGGAAAGGAAAGACGGATTCAAAAGCTTCCGTCTGAGATTCTGGCTGTGGCTGCGTTGGTGGGAATATATCTGCTGAATGGATCAGTATATGATCTGTGTCATATTTCCAACCGGGAACAGATAATGGAGCAGACGAATATCGGAAATATAAGTATTACCAGACTTGCAGATGCCTTATTGATCGCAGCGCTTGCGTTGGCGGTAATGTTTTTCCTATTGGGGCTCATACAAAGAATCTGCCAGAAAAGACTGAAAGAGCACAGCTTGATCCGTTGGTGTTTCCGAAAGGGAAAAACGGGAGGAACGATTGCTGTATCAAAGCTGAAGGTGTTTGTGCAAAAATATAAAGATACGAGAGCGCTCGTAAGATACGGGACAGCAGTGATCGCCTTTGCTGTATTATGGCTTGTAATATGGATTGTCAGCTGGAATGTGGTGGTTAATTATTCTTTTGGTGTTTCTTACGGTATGACAGTTATTGTTTGTGTAATAGGACTTCCATTCCTTTTGATTGCCGGAGAAGGAGCCCTTTTGGCAGCAATGAGAAATGGCATTGCTGATGAGAAGATTCAGAAGGGTGCCGAGAGAATTGCACAAGGGGATATTTCCTATCAGATCGGTCTGCCGGAAAAAGCCTCCAAAGAGCAGAAGGAGCTTGCAGATACTATCAACAATATCCGGCAGGGACTGGAAAGTGCGGTGGAAGAGTCGGTGCGAAGCGAACGGATGAAAACGGAGCTGATCACCAATGTATCCCACGATATCAAAACACCGCTGACTTCCGTGATCAATTATGTGGACTTGTTGAAGCGGGAGCATATCGACAATGAGAGAGCACAGGAGTATCTGGATGTTCTTGACCGCAAATCCATGCGTCTGAAAAGCCTGATCGAGGATCTGGTAGAAGCATCGAAGGCATCCTCCGGAACCATAGAGCTGCAGATCACTACATTGAATTTTGGGGAACTGGTCAATCAGACCAATGGCGAGTTTGAAGAAAAGTTTGAGCAGGCAGGTCTGTCTCTTGTGGCAGAGATATCGGAACAGCCGGTCCGGTTTCAGGGGGATGGGAGAAGAGTTTTCCGGATACTGGAGAATCTTTATGGCAATGTAGCCAAATATGCACTGGAAGGAACGAGAGTTTATGTGACATTATCTGAAAAAGAGGATGATGTTACCGGACAGGAAATGGCGGAATTTTCTATCAAAAATATCTCCAGGGAGCGGCTTGATATCAATCCCAATGAGCTGATGGAGCGCTTTGTCAGGGGAGATGCTTCCCGGACAACAGAGGGAAGCGGGCTGGGCCTTTATATTGCCAATAATCTGACGGGGCGGATGGGAGGAAAATTTGAAATACGTCTGGACGGAGATCTGTTTCATGTGACAGTTTCCTTTCCGGTAGAAAAATAAAATTGTCTGCAGAAAAGAGATTGCTGCTTCATAAATAAAATTTGTGAAGCAGCGGTCTTTTTTTGATAAGAGGATGAAGTAAAAGTCGGAGATATATTTGACAAGTAGATTTTTCTTTGTATAATGTATTTGAATTGATTATGTTTGGAGTGGAGGAGAAATTCCGTATGGACAAAATATATATGGTTTTATTGTTGTTGATGATCATACCCATATTGATCTGTATCAGATATGCCCGGAAAATAAAAAGTGATGTTGCAGTTTCCATCGTGAAATGTCTTGTTTTTGCAATTATAACGATTTTAAGTAATGGTTTGTTTGTATTCTCAATAGACGAAACATTTGCATACTTAATGGAAGCTTTATATCTTTTTTCTTATGATATGGTTTTAATATACATATTACAGTATTCCCAGCAATATACGATGGTATTTAATGAAATTTCGCCGTTTCGTACGGGATGCTTTATAGTGGCATATTTGGATGGAATATCTTTGTTTACAAATACGTTTTTTCATAATGTATTTACTTTAAATAAAGTAAGTTATATGAATTATGAGTTGTTTCATATCGGAACCAAATCTGTTTTTTTTCATCTTCATTTTGTTTTTGCTTTTTGTCTGGTATTATGTATTATTGCGTCATTTATCGCAAAAATTACGAGGATTCCATATTTTTATCGCAAGAAATACTTTCCGATCCTAGTGGTAATTTGTGTGATCCTTGTGCTGAATGTGGTATGTGACCTGTCTGAATTTCCGGTAGATCTGTCGCTTCCGTTTTTTGTGTTTGCGGCGATATTGATCTGTTATCTGAGTCTGTACCGTTCTCCTAAGGAACTGGTAGACAAAACACTGTCTATCGTGGTAACGGAAATGAACAATATGGTAATCTGTTTTGATATTAATAATGAATGTGTCTATGCAAATGACCGGGCATTGGAAATGTTTTGTACCTCGGAAGGCAGTCTGCAAGCCGTTTCAGAGTATGTAAAAGCCTGGCTTGCCGAAAATGATATTGAAAGCCGGGATTCTCTTGAGTGGAGTGATCAGAAAACCATTGATAATGAAATTCATTATTTTGATATTGAGTATCGGAAATTATTTGATCAAAAGAAGGAATACATAGGATTTTTCCTGAATCTGGTTGATAACACAGAAAAACATCTTGCACTGGAACAGGAGAGGTATCTTGCAACACATGATACATTGACAGGATTATACAATAAAAGCCATTTTGCAGTGAAATCGGCTGAGATCCTGAAGTCTCATCCGGATGAGGAGTGGCTGTTACTTAGTTCCAATATTAAGGACTTTAAGCTGATCAATGATCTTTTTGGAATGGAAAAGGGGAATGAGGTGTTAAAGATGGAGGCCGGTCTTTTGAAAGAGAGATGCCGTGACGGAATTGTCTATGGCAGGATCGGTGGAGATAAATTTGCAGTATGTATGCCGAAGGCAAGATTTCAGGAGGAGTATTTTACTGATGCTATACAGACAATGGGACAGGTATTTAACAATGATCTGTATCATCTTCATATATATATTGGTGTTTATGAAATTACGGATATCAATGAAGATATTTCCATTATGTGCGATAAAGCAAATTTTGCGATCAAGACATTGAATGAAAATTATGCCAGATCCATTGCCTATTATAATGACACCATATTAAATAATACGATTTTGGAAAAGCAGCTTGTGGGAGATTTTGATCAGGCACTTAAAGAGAAACAATTCTGTATGTATTTACAGCCACAGATGACATCGGAGGGCAAAATGCTTGGGGCAGAGGCGCTGGTGAGATGGCAGCATCCAAAACGGGGTCTGATCTTTCCGGGTGATTTTATCGAGGTGTTTGAAAAAACAGGGCTGATCTACCGGCTGGACCGGTTTATCTGGGAGCTTGCCGTACAAAAGCTTGCCCGGTGGCAGCAGGAGGGACACAGTGATTTATATATATCTGTTAATATTTCTACCAAAGATTTTTACTATATGAATGTGTATGAAACTATTACCGCACTTGTAGAAAAATATCGCATCATTCCATCGACATTGAAGCTGGAGATCACGGAAACGGCAATTATGACAGGAACTGCCGGAGAGCTTGATATGATCGAGCAGTTCCGGGAATATGGTTTTCAAGTGGAAATTGATGATTTTGGAAGCGGATATTCTTCTTTCAACACATTAAAGGATATGGATGTGGATGTTCTCAAAATAGATATGGGCTTTTTAAGGACATCAAAACCGGAAAATCTGGAAAAAAGCATGTCTATCTTAAATATGATCATCTCTCTCAGTAAAACACTTGGTCTTTCTGTGGTGACAGAGGGAGTTGAGACAAAGGAACAGGTTGTGAAGCTGACCCAGATGGGGTGTAGAATTTATCAGGGATATTATTTTTCAAAGCCGATTCCGGTAGAGGAGTTTGAAAAGCGGTATATGTAAAAATTTCTCTTGACTGATAATTTGTGATACAATGAATAAAAGAGTATTTATAGAACTCATTTTATGCAGAAGGAGGAGGTTTCTTTGCACACAATAAAAAAACGGATCATTATGACTTTCCTGATGGCGGCAATGCTTGTTGGCGGGCTGACAGGGCTTGATGGTACATATTATGAAAGCCGGTCCGGGCAGCAGGAGGGGCAGGGGGTTCAAAAGGCTGCAGCGGCAGGAAAGTCCACAATGAAGGTTCACTATATTGATGTAGGGCAGGGAAGTGCTGTGCTGGTACAGTCCGGTGTTCATTTTATGCTGATCGATGGTGGAGACAGTGATGCGTCGTCCAAAGTAGTCAGCTATCTGAAACGTCAGAAGGTAAAGAAGCTTGATTATGTGGTTGTAAGCCATTATGATTCAGATCATTTGAACGGAGTCGTGGGAGCTTTAAATGTATTTAAGGTGAAAAGGGTGATCGCCCCGGCTTATACAGCGGATTCCAGAGTATATGAGTCTTACTGTAATATCATTGCCCAGAAGAAGATTGCGACAACAAGGCCGAAGGTCGGTAAAAAATATAAGCTGGGAAAGGCCCGCTTTACGATTCTGGCACCAAACAGCAGTGGCTATGTGGATGAAAACAATTATTCCATTGCATTAAAGCTGGTCAATGGAAAGAACCGCTTTGTGATCACCGGAGACGCGGAAACGGAAAGTGAATATGAAATGGTGGAAAATGGGCAGAATCTTTCCTGTGATGTTTATATGGCAGGCCATCACGGGAGTGCAAATTCATCTTCCGAGAAGCTTCTGCAGGCAATGAAACCGAAATATACTGTGATCAGCTGCGGTGCTGACAATAATTATGGTCATCCGGCGCAGAGTGCCATGAGCCGTCTGAAAGCAATCGGCACAAAGATCTTCCGGACAGATGCTCAGGGAACCATCGTTGCGACAAGCAATGGAAGCAGGATTAAATGGAACAAGAGCCCAAGCAAGCTGTGGTCTTACCGGGAGTATGGCAGCAGTACACTGATCGGGGCAAACGGTTCCGAGAGTCAGATATCCGGAGATGATACATCCGGCAGTGACAATACGGCAAGCAGTGTGCCGGCGCTTGCAAACGGACAGAAATATATTGGTAATGTCAATTCCAAAAAGTTCCATCTGCCAAGCTGCAACGGACTTCCCTATGAGAAGAACAGGGTATATTTTGACAGTATTGATGCTGCGCATCAGGCAGGATATTCGCCATGTGGTTTGTGTCGTCCGGAAGACTAAAGAAAAGATAATCACTCATTCATTAAGATTAGAGAAAAGGAGTTATAAACCTGTGGATAAATTAGAAATGACAAAGATCATCGAGACAATGGATATGACAGTGGCACCGCCGGAGACAGAGCCGGAGCGTCAGTATTACTTTATCCGGAAGCTGCAGCTTTGGATGGAGGAACGGAAGGCGCAGCTTGGAAGACCACTGACGGCATGTGTGACTACCTTTGGCTGTCAGATGAATGCGAGGGATTCTGAAAAAATCCTTGGTATACTGCAGATGATCGGCTATGAGGAGACAGATCAGGAGGAAGCGGATCTTGTCCTTTACAATACATGTACTGTCCGGGAAAATGCAAACTTAAAGGTGTATGGTCATCTGGGCCAGTTGAAGCGGTACAAAAAGCAGAATCCGGAAATGCTTACCATGCTTTGCGGATGTATGATGCAGGAAAAGACCGTGGTAGATAAGATCAAAACAAGCTACCGCAATGTGGATATTATTTTTGGAACCCACAATATATTTAAGTTTGCAGAGCTGTTGGCAATGCGTGTATTTGATGCCTCGGCGAAAAAGCGGATGATCGTGGATGTCTGGAAGGACACGGATGCGATTGTGGAGGAGCTTCCGATCGAGCGGAAATATTCTTTTAAGAGCGGTGTTAACATTATGTTTGGCTGCAACAACTTCTGCAGCTATTGTATCGTGCCGTATGTACGGGGACGGGAGCGCAGCCGGGAACCGGAGGAGATCATTAAGGAGATCAAAGAGCTGGTGGCAGATGGTGTTGTTGAAATTATGCTGCTGGGACAGAATGTCAATTCTTATGGAAAGAATCTGGAGCATCCGATCACCTTTGCGCAGCTTTTGAAGCAGGTGGATGAGATCGAGGGACTGGAGCGGATCCGTTTTATGACTTCGCATCCGAAGGATCTGTCGGATGAGCTGATCGATGTGATGACGCATTCTAAGAAGGTATGCAGACAGCTTCATTTACCGCTGCAGTCCGGCAGCAGCCGCCTGTTAAAGATTATGAATCGTCATTATACAAAGGAGAGTTATCTGGAGCTGGTTGCAAAGATTAAAAAGGCAATGCCGGATATTGCTCTGACCACAGATATTATTGTTGGATTTCCGGGAGAAACCGATGAGGATTTTGAGGATACCATGGATGTGGTGGAGCAGGTAAAGTATGATAGTGCCTTTACCTTTATATACAGTAAGCGTACCGGAACTCCGGCTGCGGCTATGGAGGATCAGGTGCCGGAGGAGGTTGTCAAGGCACGGTTTGACCGTCTGCTAAAGAGGGTTCAGGAGATTTCCGCTGAGAAAACACAGGCGGGGGCCGGTGCGGTAGAGGATGTGCTGGTGGAAGATGTGAATAAGCAGGAGGAAGGATATGTCACCGGCAGAACAGCCAAAAACTATCTGGTACATTTTCCGGGGGATGAATCTATGATCGGTAAGATCGTACCGGTAAAGCTGTGTGAGAGTAAGGGCTTCTATTATTATGGAAAGGTTGTCGAGTGAGCGGTGGTGTTTGGATATCACAGAGAAAGGACTGGTGATCCCCATGGAGCAGGAAAAAAATCTTCGGGAAAGACAGGAACAGAGAGAGCACGAGATTTTGGGAAAGTATGCCAGCTTTGCAGATGAGAGCAGAGGAAGGGAACGGACAGAGCCCCAGTGTGATATCCGCACGGATTATCAGAGGGACAGAGACCGTATCCTGCATAGTAAAGCGTTTCGGCGTCTTAAGCAGAAAACGCAGGTCTTTCTGGCTCCGGAGGGAGATCATTACCGGACCCGTATGACTCATACGCTGGAGGTGGCACAGAATGCCAGAACCATAGCAAGAGCCCTGCAGCTTAATGAGGATCTTACGGAGGCAATCGCATTGGGACATGATCTGGGGCATACTCCCTTCGGCCATGCCGGGGAGCGGGCGTTAAACCGGATCACGAAAGATCTGGGAGGCTTCCGGCATAATGAACAGAGTGTACGTGTGGTGGAGCGTCTGGAAAAAGAAGGAATGGGGCTGAATCTCACATGGGAGGTACGGGATGGCATTCTGAATCATCAGACCAGTCTGACACCGGCTACGCTGGAGGGCAAGATTGTCCGCCTTTCCGATAAGATTGCCTATATCAATTCTGATATTGATGATTCCATTCGTGCAGGACTGATCAAAGAGGAGGAAATTCCATACTGGCTGACGGATGTACTGGGGCACAGTACAAATTACCGGTTAAATACATTAGTCCACGATATCGTAAGAAACAGCGAAGGAAAAAACGATATTAGTATGTCGCCGGAGGTGGAGAAGGCGATGTTTTCCCTGCGAAGTTATATGTTTGAAAAGGTCTATACAAATCCGGTGGCAAAGAGCGAGGAAAAGAAAGTAGAAATCCTGATCGAGCAGTTGTATGACTATTACATACATCATACCGAGGAGCTTCCAAGTGAATTCTCGGCACTGATTCTTCTGGGAGAGACGCCGGAACGGGCTGTCTGTGATTTTATTGCCTGTATGAGTGACCGTTATATGGTAAATCTTTATAAGGAGCTGATGATCCCGAAAGCATGGAGTGTACTTGGAACAGAGCATCGTTAAAGCTTGTGGCTGCCCGGAAATCCACCAAAATAAAAAAGAAAAAGGAAAAATAAAATCTTTGTCGAATAACTAATATAGTGGTTTGCGCTGTATTAGTTATTTTTGTGTAAAGGCTCAGTGAGAGGGGGTGATACAATGCCGTGGTATTCCGAGGAACAGATCGAGGAAGTACGGTCGCGGAGTGATATTGTCAGCGTGATCGGCAGATATGTCCGGCTAAAACGGACAGGCAGTGGATATACGGGATTGTGTCCGTTTCACAATGAGAAAACACCGTCATTTCATGTAAATCCCGCCAGGCAGATGTATAAATGCTTTGGCTGTGGTGTGGGCGGCAATGTACTGACCTTTGTGATGGAGTATGAAAATCTCACTTTTCCGGAGGCGATGGAGATGTTGGCCGAGCAGGCCGGGATCGATCTTCCCAAGCAGGAAATGACAGCACAGCAAAAACAGCAGGAGGGTATCAGACAGACTCTGCTTGAGATCAATAAAAAGGCGGCGAGATATTATTTTGCCCTGTTGAAATCCCCGCGGGGAAAGGTTGGGTATGATTATCTCACGGGCAGAGGGCTGACCGATGAAACGATTCTTCACTTTGGCCTGGGCTTCGCCGGACAGGGCGGCGGAGAGCTGTATCAGTATCTGAAAAAGGAAGGCTACAGCGATCAGATCCTTAAGGAGACAGGCCTTTTTAAGATGGATGAACGAGGCGTCTATGACAAGTTTTGGAACCGGGTCATGTTTCCAATCATGGATGTCAATAACCGTGTGATCGGGTTTGGCGGCCGTGTCATGGGAGATGCAAAGCCAAAGTACCTCAATTCACCGGAGACAAAGATCTTTGACAAAAGCAGGAACCTGTTTGGACTCAATTATGCCAAGCGGGGTAAGAGAAACAATATGATCCTGTGTGAGGGATATATGGATGTGATCGCTCTGCATCAGGCCGGTTTTACCAATGCAGTTGCCTCTCTTGGAACGGCATTTACCGAGCAGCAGGCCAATCTGATCCGGCGTTATACGGATGAGGTGCTTTTGACCTACGACAGTGATGGTGCAGGTGTAAAGGCTGCAATGAGGGCAATTCCGATGCTGAGAAGAGCAGGCATTACCGGAAAGGTTATCCATATGGAGCCCTATAAGGACCCGGATGAATTTATTAAAAATCTGGGCGCAGATGAGTTTGAAAAGCGGATAGAGGAGGCACAGAACAGCTTCTTCTTTGAGATTGAGGTGACCAAAAGAAACTATTCTATGAGTGATCCGGACCAGAAGACAAAATTTATCCATGAGATTGCCAGAAAGCTTCTTGTTTTTGAGGACAAGATCCAGCGGAATAATTATCTGGAAGCGGTAGCTGCCCGGTATAATATTAAAACAGAGGATCTGCAGCAGCTTGTGGTGCGGTATGGCAATCAGATGCCGTCAGGCTATGAGGAGGTCATGGAGGAGAGACAGCAGGAACGGCTCCGAAAAGGCCGTAAAAAGGAGTTGAGAGAGGGCATTAGTTATTCCTACCGGCTGCTTTTGTCATGGTTGATCGAGGAACCGCAGCTGTTCCGGCAGATCAGTCAATGGATCAAACCGGAGGATTTTGAGGAAGGATTGTACCGGACTGTGGCGAAGGAGCTCTATGAACAGATGGAAAAGGATGAGCTGGAACCCGCAAGGATCATAGGACATTTTACCGAGGTAGAGGAGCAAAACAAGGTAGCGTCTATGTTTCAGACAAGCTTTGGCAGTGAGATCCAGGCAGAAGAAAAGAAAAAGGCGATCACGGATCTGATCCTGAAGATCAAAGAACACAGTTTGGAGCGGCAGGCGGGAGAAGTTACAGATCTCAATGAACTGCAAAAGCTCGTACAACAAAAGAAAATGCTGCAAGGTGCAGTAAAACTGCATATTTCATAAATAATTGGAAAAAGTATAGGTAAGAAAGGAAGGTATCGTATGGCAACAGAGAAAAAGCAGGCAACAAAAGCGGCAGAGACAAAGGAGGAGAAAATGAAAAAGTCTACCGTCGAAAAAGCTGCTGAAGGTACTACTTCTGTAGATGACGAGAAAAAGAAAACAAAGACAACGAAAACAACGGCAAAAAAGACAGAAACCACAACAAAGAAGGCGTCAGAGAGCGAAAAGAAGACTTCTAAGGCGAAGTCTTCCAAGTCTGCAAAATCAAAGACAAAAGGCTCAGGAGACGACAAAAATGAAAACCACGAGGTGAAGTTTATCGAAAAGCTGAATGCCTTAAAGGAGCTGGCGCATACCAAAAAGAACGTGCTGGAGTATCAGGAGATCAATAATTTCTTTGGGGATATGGAGTTAGACGAGGAAAAGATGGAAAAGATCATCGAATACCTGGAAAATAACGGCATCGATGTGTTCCAGATTTCCGACGATAAGGATGATGTGGATGATGACATCATTCTTGGCATGGAAGCAGACGGTGAGGGCAACGAGGAGGATATTGAAAATATCGACCTTTCGGTGCCGGACGGTGTCAGCATTGAGGATCCGGTCAGAATGTATCTGAAGGAGATCGGAAAGGTTCCTCTTCTCTCAGCAGATGAAGAGGTGGAGCTGGCAAAGCGTATGGAAGAGGGGGACGCAGAGGCCAAAAAGAAGCTGGCAGAGGCAAACCTTCGTCTGGTTGTCAGCATTGCAAAGCGCTATGTGGGACGAGGCATGCTGTTCCTTGATCTGATCCAGGAGGGAAATCTTGGTCTGATCAAAGCAGTAGAAAAGTTTGATTATAAGAAGGGATACAAGTTCAGTACCTATGCAACATGGTGGATCCGTCAGGCGATCACCCGTGCCATTGCAGATCAGGCAAGAACCATTCGTATTCCGGTTCATATGGTGGAGACCATCAATAAATTTGTCCGTGTACAGCGTCAGCTCTTACAGGAGCTTGGCAGAGAGCCGTATCCTGAGGAGATAGCAGAGCATATGAATATGCCGGTGGACCGTGTCCGCGAGATTCAGAAAATCTCATTGGAGCCTGTTTCTCTGGAGACACCGATCGGCGAGGAGGAGGACAGCCATCTTGGAGACTTCATTCAGGATGAAAATGTGCCGGTACCCGCAGAGGCAGCAGCATTTACCCTTCTCAGAGAACAGCTTGAGGAAGTGCTTGGTACTTTAACAGAGCGCGAGCAGAAGGTATTGAAGCTTCGTTTTGGTCTGGAGGACGGCCGTTCCCGCACTCTGGAGGAAGTGGGACGTGAGTTTGAAGTTACCAGAGAGCGTATTCGTCAGATTGAGGCAAAGGCACTTCGGAAGCTCAGACATCCGAGCCGCAGCCGCAAGCTGAAGGATTATCTGGATTGATCCGGCTTTCCAAAAGGCTGCAGGCAGTGGCACATCAGGTGAAGAGCCATGGTGTGACTGCGGACATTGGCTGTGACCACGGGTTTACATCGATCTATCTGATCGAGCAGGGACTGGCTGATCATGTGATCGCAATGGATATTAACGAGGGACCTCTGGAGAGAGCCAGAGAACATGTGACGGAGAGCGGTCTGACAGAACAGATCGAGCTTCGGCTGTCGGACGGAGCGAAGAAGCTTGTGCCGGGAGAAGCGGATACCCTGTTGATCAGCGGCATGGGAGGAGCTTTGATCTGTAAGATACTGGAGGATTCGCCTGAGATTGTGGAGAGGGCACAGGAGCTTGTGCTGTCGCCGCAGTCAGAATGGTCTGTGGTACGCCACTATCTTCATGAACATGGATTTATGATCGCCGCGGAGACAATGGTTCTTGATCAGGACAAATATTATCTGATCATGCGGGCGGTTCCGGGACAGGAGCATTATTCCGATGAAATGGAATATATATATGGAAGATATCTGCTGGAGCATGGGGATACCTGTCTTATTTCCTTTTTGGAGAAGGAGGAGACAAGGCTTCAGGGGATATTAAATAAAATGGCATCAAGGCAGTTATCGGAGCAGGCAGCACGCCAGAAACAGGAACTGGAGCAGGAACAGGTTCTTGTGCAGCAGGCAAAGGAAATCTGTCTGCACAGAAAGGAAGGGTGACATATGGTGAAGGTAACAGTAGATGGGGAATTAACGGAATATGAGAGGGGTACTACATATTTACAGATCGCAAAGGATTTTCAGAAGAATTACGAGCATGATATTATATTGGCGAAACGGGGAGAAAAGCTGATCGAGTTAAACAAATCCGTCAATAAGGAGCAGGAGATCACGTTCCTGACAACGGCCAGTGACAGTGGATATAAAACCTACGTCCGGGGCGTAACGCTTCTGTTGCTTCGCAGCTTTTATCACGTTGCCGGAGAGAAGGGACTGGAAAACGTCTTTGTAAAGCATACTCTGGGAGATAATGTTTATTGTGAAGCAGAAGGGATTGAACTGACAAAGGAGCTGTTAGATCAGGTGGAGCAGTTTATGCACAGTCTGGTGGAGCAGGATAAGGTATTTCATAAGAAATCCGTCAGCACCTCGTCGGCAGTGGAAACTTTTGAAAAGTATGGTATGAAGGACAAAAAGAAGCTGTTTGAATACCGCAGGGTTTCCAAGGTAAATATCTACAATCTGGATGGCTTCGAGGATTATTATTATGGCTACATGCCGCCATCTACAGGGATATTAAAGTATTTCCGATTGGAGAAATATGATAAGGGCTTCCTGATCTGTCTGCCAAACCGCAAGCATCCGGAAACTCTGGCTCCGGTCAAGGAGACACCGAAGCTGTTTGCAACGCTGCAGGAGGCAAGTGAATGGGGACGGATGATGAATGTAGACACCGTGGGAGCATTAAATGATGTGATCTCCCATGGCGGTATTACGGATCTGATCCTGGTGCAGGAGGCACTTCAGGAGAAGAAGGTGGCAGAGATTGCAGAACAGATCGCCAGTGACCGGAGTAAAAAGTTTGTGATGATTGCGGGACCATCTTCTTCAGGTAAGACTTCCTTCTCTCATCGTCTATCGATCCAGCTCCGTACTCACGGTCTGAAGCCGCATACCATTGCTTTAGACAATTATTTTAAGGATCGCAAGGATACACCGTTGGATGAGGATGGTAATTACAATTTCGAATGTCTGGAGGCAATCGACACAAAGCAGTTTAATGAAGATATGACAGCGCTTCTGGATGGAAAAAGAGTTGAGCTTCCGGAGTTTAATTTCCTGCTGGGCAAGAGAGAATATAATGGCGATTTCCGCCAGCTTGGTCCGGAGGATATTCTGGTGATCGAGGGAATTCATGGACTCAACGAAAAGATGTCCTATTCTCTGCCGAAGGAGAGCAAGTTTAAGATTTATATCAGTGCATTGACACAGTTAAATATTGATGAGCACAACCGGATCTCCACGACGGACGGACGACTGATCCGCCGGATGGTCCGGGATGCCAGAACACGCGGGGCATCGGCAATGCATACCATCGGTATGTGGCCTTCGGTACGCCGGGGAGAGGATCAGTACATATTCCCATTCCAGGAGGAAGCGGATGTGATGTTTAATTCTGCGCTGATCTATGAGCTGGCTGTGTTAAAACCATATGCCGAGTCTATTCTTTTTGGCATTCCAAAGGATGTGCCGGAGTATGTAGAGGCAAAGCGTCTGTTAAAATTCCTGGATTATTTTATCGGTGTCAGTACCGAGGTGATCCCGAAGAATTCGTTAATGAGAGAGTTTGTAGGCGGAAGTATTTTCCGTGTATAAATAGAAAGGCAAGGTGAATTGCAGTGGCAAAATTAATCGATGGAAAAAAGATTTCAGGGGAGATTAAGGATGAATTAAAGGAAAAGGTGGCGCAGCTTAAGGAGAAGGGTGTGGAAGTAACCCTGGCAGTGATTCAGGTTGGAAATGATCCGGCCTCCACCGTATATGTAGGCAATAAAAAGAAAGCCTGTGCATATATTGGCATCAATTCTCTGGCATATGAGCTGCCGGAGGAGACAACACAGGAGGAGCTTCTGAATCTGGTGCGTCAGTTAAATGACAGAGAGGATGTCAATGGCATTCTGGTACAGCTTCCGCTGCCGGCACATATAGACGAGGATACCGTGATCCGTACTATCGCGCCGGAGAAGGATGTGGACGGTTTTCATCCACAGAGTGTCGGTCTGTTAAGCATCGGCCAGAAGGGCTTTGTATCCTGCACCCCGGCCGGTATCATTCAGCTGTTAAAAAGATCCGGCATTGAGATTGACGGAAAGGAGTGCGTTGTGGTAGGGCGGAGTAATATTGTCGGAAAACCGATGGCAATGCTTCTGATCCGCGAAAACGGCACAGTAACCGTATGCCATTCCCATACCAGGGATCTGAAGGAAGTGACCAGACGGGCGGATATTCTGGTGGTAGCCATTGGAAAACGTCAGTTTATTACTGCAGATTATGTCAAAGAAGGCGCCACAGTCATTGATGTGGGAATGCACCGCAAAGAGGATGGCAAGCTCTGCGGTGACGTGGATTTTGATTCCGTGGAGCCGGTAGCCGGGGCTATTACGCCGGTACCGGGCGGCGTTGGTCCGATGACCATTGCCATGCTGATGAACAACTGTGTTTCATCCGTAGAATAATGTACTAGAATGGAGAACAGAACATGAATATATTTTTTGTATCTCTTGGCTGTGACAAAAATCTGGTGGACAGTGAGATGATGATCACCTCTCTGCGTAAGGATGGCTTTGAGATCATCGACCGGGAAGAGGAAGCGGATATCATTGTGGTAAATACCTGCTGTTTTATTGGAGATGCCAAGGAGGAAAGCATCAATACACTTCTGGAGATGGCCGCATACAAAGAGGATGGGAAATGTAAGCTTCTGGTGGCGGCAGGATGCCTTGCACAGCGTTATCATCAGGAGATCCGGACGGAGATCCCGGAGGTGGATGTGATCATTGGCACCATGGGGTATGAGGAAATGGGCCGGACGCTCCGGAAAGCTCTGGAGCAAAAGGGTGTGGTGGAGAGCCTGAAAAGCATTGATTATCTGCCGACGCCCCTGACGGACAGAGATAATACGTCCGGTGGCAGCTATGCGTATCTCAAGATTGCAGAGGGATGTGACAAGTGCTGCACGTATTGTATCATTCCGAAGGTACGTGGTCATTACCGCAGTGTGCCGATGGAAAATCTCGTACAGCAGGCACGTCACCTTGCAGAAAATGGTGTAAGAGAGCTGATACTTGTGGCGCAGGAGACAACATTATACGGCACAGATCTGTATGGAGAGAAAAGTCTGCCAAAGCTCCTGGAGCGGTTATCTGAGGTAGAGGATATCCGCTGGATCCGGATTTTATATTGCTATCCGGAGGAGATTACCCAGGAGCTGATCGATGCCATTAAGAAGCTGCCGAAGGTATGTCATTATCTGGATATTCCAATCCAGCACGGGGCGGATACGATCCTGAAAAAGATGGGAAGACGTACGGACCGGGCGCAGCTTACGCAGATGGTACAGCATTTGCGTAAGGAGATTCCGGATATTGCGTTGAGAACCACACTGATCACCGGATTTCCGGGAGAGACACAGGAGGATTTTGAGGCGCTTCAGGAGTTTGTAAAGGCAATGCGGTTTGACCGTCTGGGCGTATTTACTTATTCACAGGAAGAGGACACTCCGGCAGCAGAGATGGAGGATCAGATTCCGGAGGAGCTTAAGGAGGAACGCCGTGATGTGATCATGGCAATGCAGCAGGAGATTGCCTTCGAGAAAAATGAATCCCATATCGGGCAGGAAATGGATGTAATGATCGAAGGATATCTTCCGGATGATGATGTCTATGTGGGCAGGAGCTATATGGACGCGCCGGACGTGGACGGCTTTGTCTTTTTATCCACAAGCTGGCATCTTGTAACCGGTGATTATGTACGGGTACAGATCGTACAGGCACAGGGGTATGATCTGATCGGAGAAGTAATAGAGGAGGACGACGATGAATTTACCAAATAAGATTACAATGTTTCGTGTAGTACTGATTCCGTTTTTTGTATTTTTTATGCTTTCCGAGCATATTGCATATCACAATTATATTGCAGTAGCTATTTTTATTGTGGCAAGTCTGACGGATATGCTGGATGGCAAGATCGCCAGAAAATATAATCTGGTCTCTAATTTCGGCAAGTTTATGGACCCTCTGGCGGACAAGCTTTTGGTAAGCTCTGCGATGATCTGTTTTGTGGCTCTTCCATCCAATCCTATGCCGGCATGGGTTGTGATCGTGATCATTGCCCGTGAGTTTATCATCAGCGGCTTTCGACTGGTGGCTTCGGATGCGGGAGTTGTGATCGCTGCCAGCTATTGGGGCAAGATCAAAACAGTGACGCAGATGATCATGTCTATCCTTTTGATCGTTAATTTTGATGGATATATTATAAACATCGTTGAATATGTATTTATCTATGCAGCATTGATTCTGACGGTCATTTCCCTGGTGGATTATATGGTCAAAAATTGGAGCGTTATGCGGGATGGAAACATGTGATGATACCGAGCCATAAGAGATAGGATATAAAAATCAAAGGAAAACGATATGAGTGAAATAATAATTGTTGGCGGTGGTGCCGCCGGCATGATGGCCGCCATTGCAGCGGCAGATCAGGGACATCAGGTGACGATTCTGGAAAAAAACGAAAAGCTGGGCAAAAAAGTATTTATCACGGGCAAGGGAAGATGTAACATCACCAATGATAGTGATGTGGAAAATCTGTTGCAGCATACGATCCGGAATCCCAGGTTTTTGTATAGTGCATTTTATACCTTTGACAGCAGCCGTATGATGGAGTTTCTGGAAAGCGAGGGCTTACGGATCAAGACAGAGCGGGGAAACAGAGTGTTTCCGCAATCGGATCATTCCTCTGATGTGATCAGAACGCTGGAAAAGGCAATGAAGAAAAGAGATGTTACCGTCCGTCTCCATACAAAGGTATTGGAAATTCTGGTACAGGATGGACGATGCTGTGGTGTAGTTGCTCAGAAAACAGAAGGCGGCACGAAGGAGACGCTTTCTGCGGATGCCGTGATCACTGCGACAGGAGGAGTTTCTTATCCTTCTACCGGCTCTACGGGGGACGGGCTTCGTTTTGCAAAGGAGCTTGGACATCAGATCGTAGATGTGATGCCGTCACTGGTTCCCTTTGAGATCCGGGAGGATTTTTGCCGGAGGATGCAGGGGTTATCCTTGAAAAATGTGTCCATGAAAATGCTTAAAGGCAAGAAAGTCCTTTACGAAGAACTGGGAGAAATGCTCTTTACGCATTTCGGCATCAGTGGTCCGCTGGTACTGACGGCAAGCTGTCATTTTACAAAACCGGAGGATGATGTCCGGATTGTACTGGATTTAAAGCCTGCCCTGTCAGAAAAGCAGTTGGATGAGCGGATCCTCCGGGACTTTTCCAAAAACAAAAACAGCTACTTTAAAAACAGCCTTGGAAAGCTTCTGCCATCAAAGATGATTCCTGTGATCGTGGAACTGTCCGGGATCGGACCGGAGAAGCCGGTCAATGAAGTGACAAAGGAGGAACGGCGGAATCTTGTGGCGTTACTGAAACATCTGGAAATGCATGTTTCGGGACTCCGGGGCTTCAACGAAGCCATTATCACAAGAGGCGGTATCAATGTAAAGGATGTTGATCCGGGAACCATGGAGTCTAAAAAAGTTCCGGGACTCTATTTTGCGGGAGAGGTTCTTGATCTGGATGCTGTTACAGGAGGTTATAATCTGCAGATTGCCTGGTCTACCGGATATCTGGCAGGGCTGTCGGCAGGACAAAATTAAAAGAAATGAGGAAAAGATTATGAAAAGTATTGCGATTGACGGACCGGCAGGTGCCGGAAAAAGCACGATTGCCAGAAAAGTGGCAGAAAAATTATCATTTATTTATGTGGATACCGGAGCAATGTACCGCTCCATGGCACTGTATTTTCTGCGGAACGGTATTTCGTCAGAGGAAGAAGAAAAGATAGCAGCGGCCTGTCCGGATATTGATGTATCCATCAGTTATCAGAACGGAGAGCAGCAGGTGATCCTGAACGGAGAAAATGTCAATGGACTGATCCGTACCGAGGAGGTCAGCATGATGACATCCAACACCTCCAAATATCCGGTAGTCCGGGAGAAGCTTCTGAGCCTCCAGCGCGGTCTGGCGGAAAAGGAAAATGTGATCATGGATGGAAGAGACATTGGAACGTGCGTTCTTCCGGGGGCGGATGTCAAGATCTATCTGACCGCCAGTGCACAGGAACGTGCCCGCCGCAGATATAAAGAGCAGACGGAAAGAGGTCTTATATGTGATATGAAGGAAATTGAGCGGGATATTATTGCCAGGGATGAGCAGGATATGAACCGGGAGGTGGCGCCGCTTCGCCAGGCAGAGGATGCGGTTCTGGTAGATTCCTCCGATATGAACATAGACCAGGTTGTGGATGAGATTATTCGTATATATCAGGAGAAGACAAAATGAATGTAACAGTAGCAAAAAGTGCAGGCTTCTGCTTTGGTGTAAAACGTGCCATTGATACAGTGTATCAGGAGATTGAAAAGGGAGAAAAGGTATTTACCCTGGGTCCGATCATTCACAATGAGCAGGTGGTGCAGGAGCTGGAGGAGAAAGGTGTTCAGGTCATTAATTCTATTGAAGAACTTGCCGATATAAAGGACGGAACAGTAGTGATCCGTTCCCACGGGGTATCCGAACAGGTTATCCGGCAGTTGGAGAAGTATGATATAAAGATCGTCGATGCGACGTGTCCCTTTGTAAGTAAGATACACCGCATCGTACAGGAAAAGTACAGAGAAGGTTTCCAGATTGTTATTATCGGCAACAGGACACACCCGGAGGTGGAGGGCATCAACGGCTGGTGTGAAAACAGTGCGATTGTTCTTGAAACTGTTTCAGAAGCGGAAAGTTTTCGCCCTGATCCACAAAAAAAGCTGTGTATTGTATCACAAACGACTTTTAATTACAAGAAATTTAAAGATATGGTTGATATTTTTGAAAAAAAGAGTTATGATATACTTGTTATGAATACAATTTGCAACGCTACCGAAGAGCGTCAGACTGAAGCAGGTACTATTGCAAGGCAATCCGACGCGATGTTGGTGATAGGTGGAAAACACAGCTCGAACACCCAAAAGCTGTATGAAATCTGCAGCAAAGAGTGTCCGAACACATATTTTATACAGACACTTGACGACCTGAATTTGGAACTATTTCAATCTTTTCGTAGCGTGGGTATTACTGCCGGGGCATCAACCCCAAACAATATTATTAAGGAGGTTCAAACGTATGTCAGACATGAACAATGACTTTGAACAGATGTTAGAAGCATCATTAGTAACAATCCACAATGGAGAGATTGTAGAAGGGACAGTTATCGATGTAAAGGAAGATGAGATTGTCCTGAACATTGGCTACAAGGCTGATGGTATTATTACACGTAACGAGTACAGCAATCAGTCAGGAATCGACCTGAGAGATGTTGTAAAAGTTGATGATGTAATGAAGGCAAAGGTTCTTAAGGTAAATGACGGAGAGGGTCAGGTATTACTGACATATAAGCGTCTTGCAATGGAGAAGAGCAATGAGCGTATCCGTGAAGCTTTTGAGAATAAAGAGGTATTAAAGGCACCTGTAACTGCTGTATTATCCGGCGGTTTGAGTGTTGTAGTAGATGAGACAAAGATCTTCATTCCTGCAAGCCTTGTATCAGATTCTTATGAGAAGGATCTTTCCAAGTACAACGGACAGGAGATTGAATTTGTTGTTACAGAGTTCAATCCTAAGAAGAGAAGAATCATCGGTGATAGAAAGCAGCTTCTTGTTGCTGAGAAGGCAAAGCTGAAAGAGGAGCTTTTCGCAAGAATCCATGTTGGAGATGTAGTTGAGGGTACTGTAAAGAACCTTACAGACTTTGGTGCATTCATTGATTTAGGTGGTGCAGACGGTCTTCTTCATATCTCTGAGATGTCTTGGGGACGTGTTGAGAATCCTCGCAAGGTATTCAAGGTTGGTGATGTGACAAAGGTACTCATCAAGGATATCAAGGATGACAAGATTGCACTGAGCCTGAAGTTCGAGGATCAGAATCCTTGGCTGAATGCAGACGGTAAGTACAATGTTGGTGCTATCGTTAAGGGTAAGGTTGCCAGAATGGCAGACTTTGGAGCATTCGTAGAGCTTGAGCCGGGTGTAGATGCACTTCTTCATGTTTCTCAGATTTCCAAGGAGCATGTTGACAAGCCATCTGATGTATTGTCTGTAGGTCAGGAGATCGAGGCAAAGGTTGTTGATTTCAACAATGAGGATCACAAGATCAGCCTGAGTATGAAGGCTCTGTTAAATGATAATGCTTCTGAGGATGAGGAAGTTGTTGCTGAGACAGACGCTGAGTAATTATTATGAAATGTTCTTTCGCCAACTCATTATGGTGTGAGTTGGCGAATTTTTTTCAATGAAAAGGAAAGGAGGATTTTATTATGGGCGATTATGAACTTTTTAAATCGAAGATCTTCCAGATGACAAAAATTGATCTGAGCTGTTATAAGGAACGGCAGATGAAACGAAGGATTGATGCGTTGATCACTAAGAGAGGGATCAAATCCTATGATGCATATGTGAATGCTCTCCGGACAGATGTGGAGCTTATGGAGGAGTTTGTAACGTATCTGACGATCAATGTATCGGAATTTTATCGCAATCCGGAGCAGTGGAAGGTGTTGGAAAACGAGATTTTTCCATATTTATTTGAGCGGTTTGGTAATACATTAAAGATATGGAGTGCTGCCTGCTCTACCGGGGATGAACCTTACACGCTGGTGATGCTTCTTGCGAAATTTATACCATTAAGCGGGATCAAGATCATAGCTACCGACCTGGATAAACAGGTTCTGGAAAAGGCACAGATCGGACTTTACGATGAAAAGAGTCTGAAAGGTCTGCCGAAGGAGTTTGTACAGAAGTATTTTACGAAGATAGGCAGCAGCTATCAGATTCATGATGATGTGAAGAAGTGTGTGCAGTTCAAGCAGCATAATCTGTTGAAGGATCCATATCCATCACAGTGTGATCTGATCGTATGTCGCAATGTCATGATTTACTTTACGGAGGATGCAAAGAAAGGGATGTATCATCGTTTTAATGACGCTCTGAAAAAGGATGGCATGCTGTTTGTAGGAAGCACGGAGCAGATCATTGCGCCGGCTGATTATGGTTTTACTACATACCGTTCTTTCTTCTATAAAAAGGATTAATATGAGCCTTTCCTTTCGTGCTCATTATTTAAACAATGTAAAAGACAGTTTTCCGGAAGACTTTGGAGCTGTCTTTTTTATTTGAAATATTTTCAATTTTTTTTCTATCTTGTATTAACATTCACACAGTCAGCGAGGATGACTTCTTGCACTATAGACGAAATTCGGGTATAATATATTTTGTATGCTTATGCACAATAGCCCTATTAGGCTTGATAAGCGCAAGATATGATCAGGAGAAGCAGGAAAGGTTGGATCGATTATGGACGAAAAGATAAGAATTGTAGTAGATGCCATGGGTGGAGATAATGCACCGGAAGCACCGATTCATGGAGCGGTTGATGCACTGGCAGAAAATAATAAGATAGAGATCACACTGGTGGGGCGTACCCCGGACATTGAAGCGGAGCTGGCGAAGTACAGTTATGATAAGGATAGAGTTCATATTGTCAATGCAGAGGATGTCATCGGCTTTGATGAGCCTCCGGTAGAGGCAATCCGCAAAAAGAAGGATTCCTCTATTGTGGTAGGTATGAAACTTGTGAAAAAAGGAGAGGCCGATGCCTTTGTATCTGCCGGCAGTACAGGTGCGATCCTGGTAGGGGGACAGCTTGTGGTAGGAAGGATCCGTGGCATAGAGAGAGCACCTCTGGCACCGTTGATCCCGACAACCGATGGAGTTTCTCTTTTGATCGATTGTGGTGCCAATGTAGATGCGAGGGCATCTCATCTGGTACAGTTTGCAAAGATGGGTTCTATTTATATGGAGAATATCGTCGGCATCAAGAATCCCCGCGTAGCCATTGTAAATATCGGAGCCGAGGAAGAAAAGGGGAATGCTCTTGTGAAAGAGACATATCCTTTATTAAAAGAATGTGAGGATATCAACTTTATCGGAAGTATTGAGGCGAGAGACATTCCGAAGGGGGGAGCAGATGTTATCGTCTGTGAAGCCTTTGTGGGGAATGTTATCCTGAAGCTGTATGAGGGACTTGGTTCTGCATTGCTGCACAAGGTCAAGGAGGGACTGATGAGTTCTCTTTGCAGTAAGATCGGTGCACTTTTGATCAAGCCGGCATTGAAGAAGACGTTAAAAGCATTTGATGCTTCAGAGCATGGCGGAGCACCTCTTCTGGGACTGAAGGGGCTTGTGGTGAAGGCACATGGAAGCTCCAGCGAGGTAGAGATCAAGACAGCGATCCTTCAGTGCATTTCCTTCAGTGAAGAGGGGATTAACGACAGGATCAGAGAAAATCTTAAATTAGATTAATAAGCATATGATCCGGTGGTTATATCAGGACAACGGACAGGAGATCATCTGATACTTTCCATAAACTTAGATGAGATGGTGATGAATATGGAATATGAAAAGCTGCAGAATCTTTTGGCAGAAATATTAGAGGAAGAACCGGAGCAGATCCGCAAGGAAAAGTCTTTTGTGAAGGACTATGGGGCGGATTCCCTGACTCTTTTTCAGATACTGATGGGAGTGGAGGCAGTATTTGGCGTGATCGCAGAGGAGCAGGAGCTTCTGCGATGGAATACTGTGGGAGAGCTTTGGGAATATTTACAGACAGGCAGAGGAATTACAGGAAAGGGTTCATCGTTATGAGATCAAAAGAAATGGGGGAGTTTGAGAAGGAAGCAGGGTATATTTTTAAAGATAAATCTCTGCTGGCAACGGCACTGACCCACAGCTCATACTCCAACGAAAAGAAAATGAAAAAGACACAGTGCAATGAGAGATTGGAATTTCTGGGAGATGCTGTGCTGGAGCTGGTGTCCAGTGAGTTTATCTTTCGCAGCCATCCGGATATGCCGGAGGGTGAGATGACTAAGACCAGAGCAAGCTATGTCTGTGAACCGACACTGGCGCTTTGTGCCAGAGAGATTCATCTGGGAGATTATCTGCGTCTGGGAAAAGGCGAGGAGCTTACCGGTGGCAGACAGAGAGATTCTGTGTTGTCGGATGCGCTGGAAGCAACGATCGGTGCCGTCTATATGGATGGCGGCTTTGAACCGGCCAAACGATATATCGAGGAGCATATTCTGAAGGATATTGATAATAAAAAGCTTTTTTATGACAGTAAAACATTTCTGCAGGAAATTGTTCAGCGCCATGAGGGGGATACGCTGGAATATAAACTGATCGGGGAGAGTGGACCGGATCATCATAAAGAATATCAGGCTGCTGTATTTGTTAATGGCAGACAGATATCCACCGGAACAGGTCAGACCAAAAAGAAAGCAGAGCAGTCTGCGGCCTATGAGGCAATACTGATCTTAAAAAGAGAGGCGGACGGACGCCGATAGTCACAGGGAGAACATAGATGTATTTAAAAAGTCTGGAAGTGCATGGTTTTAAATCATTTGCCAATAAATTGTTATTTGAATTTCATAATGGTATTACGGCGATTGTAGGACCTAACGGAAGTGGAAAGAGCAATGTTGCCGATGCCGTGCGTTGGGTACTGGGTGAGCAGAGTGCCAAGCAGCTTCGTGGTGCCAAGATGGAGGACATCATCTTTGCGGGAACGGAGCTTCGTAAGCCTCTGGGATATGCTTATGTAGCCATTACCATCAGCAATGAGGATCACAAGCTAAATGTACCATATGAGGAGGTCACCATTGCCAGAAGAGTGTACCGTTCCGGCGAGAGTGAGTATCTCTTAAATGGCGCCTCCTGTCGTCTGCGTGATATTCAGGAGCTGTTGTTTGATACAGGTATCGGTAAGGAAGGCTATTCTATTATTGGACAGGGGCAGATCGATAAGATCCTCAGTGGTAAGCCGGAAGAAAGGCGTGAGCTTTTTGATGAGGCAGCCGGTATTGTGAAGTTCAAAAAGAGAAAGGCTGCTGCAGAGAAAAACCTGGCGGAGGAGCAGCAGAATATGATTCGTATTGAGGATATTCTGTCGGAGCTGGAAAAGCAGGTAGGACCATTGGAAAAGCAGTCGGAGAAGGCACATGAATATTTGATCTATCGTGATGAGCTTCGTAATCTGGATGTAAATATCTTTTTGATGGAGTATGATCAGATTCATACGGAGATGGAAGATGTGTCCAAGAAACAGGACATTGCTTCCGGTGATCTGGAACAGGCAAAAAAGGATTTTGAAGAAACAAAGGCAGAATATGCACAGGTTGAAGAAGTGCTGGAAAAGCATAGTCAGAGTCTGGAGGGTCATAAGGAACGCCTGACCAATTCCAGAGTATCCTTAAATGAGCAGGAAGGTAATGTCCGGGTGCTTCAGGAGCAGATCCGGAGCGCCAGCCAGAATGAGGAGCATTATAAAGAACGGTTGGAAAATCTGCAAAAATCCATGGATCAGGCGGAGGAAGAAAAGGCAGGCTACCAGGAGAAGCAGGATGCCTTTGACGAACGCCTTGCCGGGATCCGTAAGGAACAGGATGAAATGAAGGAGCGTCTCACACAGACCTCCGGACAGATCGCATCCACAGAGAAGGAGATCGCAGACCGCAATAATGATATTCTGGCGGCAATGAGTCAGACCACAGAGATCAAGACAGAACAGCAGAAATATGAAACACAGCTGGAGCAGATCAATGTTAAACGGGCAGAAATGACCCAGAAGGTGTTGAAAAATAAATCCGAAGCGGCAGGTCTGCAGGAAACCATGGAGCAGCAAAAGGCTATTCTGTCCGATATTTCGGACAAGATTGAGGGAATGGATGCCAATAATGCAGAGATCCGAAATGCGTTAAAACGTCTTTCCGAGCGGAGTCAGGAGCTGGAAAAAGAGCATCGGGATACCCAGCAGAAGTTCCATATGGCAAATTCCCGTCTGAATTCCTTAAAGAATATGACGGAGCGTTACGAAGGCTTTGGACAGAGCATCCGCCGCGTGATGGAGCAGAAGGAGCATAATCCGGGTATCATTGGTGTTGTCGCAGACATCATCCGGGTGGAGAAGGATTATGAGATTGCGATCGAGACTGCTTTGGGAGGCAGTATTCAGAACATTGTTACAGACAATGAACAGACTGCCAAGGCGATGATCGCTCTGTTAAAAAAGAACCGTTACGGTCGTGCCACCTTCCTTCCGCTGACTAATATATCCGGCCGTGGTGTGAATCAGGCACAAAATATATTAAGGGAGCCGGGCGTAGTAGGCTTTGGTTCTTCTCTGGTACATGCGGATGCGAAGTTTGACCAGTTGATCGAATATCTTCTGGGCAGATTTGTGGTGGTGGATCATATTGATAATGCCATCGCTCTTGCAAGAAAGTATAAGCATTCCCTTCGGATCGTAACGAAGGAGGGAGAGCTTTTAAATCCGGGCGGTTCTATGTCCGGTGGAGCTTATAAAAACAATAATAACCTTTTGGGACGCCACCGTGAGATGGAAAATCTCGAAAAGGAAGTGGAGGCGCAGAGAGAGAGAATGCGCGGGATTCTGCGGGAGCAGGAGGAAGGCCGGAAAGAGGCACAGGAACAGCAGAAGGCTATCGAAAAGAACCGCAGCATCCGTCAGGAGCTGATTCTGCAGCAAAATACGGCTAAGATCAATTACGACAGAGCCAGAGGAGATTTCCTGCAGAATCAGAATGAACTGGAGCAGATCCGTTTGGACAGCCAGGGAATCGAGAGTACGAAAGCAGAGCTTCAGAAGCAGCTGGATGATCTGAAAGCGAGCATCAGCGACAGTGAGAGCCGCAGCAAGGAGAATGAGACATATCTGGAACAGCTGAACCATCGTCTGGAGGAACTTCGTGAGGAGGAAAAAGAGCTTACAGAGAAGAATAACGAGTATACTCTTAAGATCTCCACGGAAATTCAGAGCAATGAATTCGTGGCACAGAATATTACCCGTATCAATGAGACGCTGAAACAGCTGACATCAGAGCTTGACGGAATTCAATCCGACAGTAGACAGGCAGAGGATCTTATGCAGGAAAAACAGCAGGAGATTGAGAAGGCAAAGCAGCAGATCGAGGATACGGCGGGAGAGATCGCAGAGCTGGAGGAAACGATCCGTCAGGAGACAGAGCAGAAGGACGAGCTTTCCAGACAGCATAAAGACTTCATTGATAAGAGAGAAGGTCTTTCCGACAAGATCAATGAGCTGGATAAAGAGTGTTTCCGTTTGAATAATCAGAAGGAAAAAATGGAGGAGCGGATCAACTCACGGACTACATATATGTGGGAGCAGTACGAGCTGACTTATCATGGGGCAGAGGAGCTTCGGACAAACACGGAGCTTTCTATGCCGCAGATGAAGCAAGAGATCAGTTCCTTAAAATCCAGGATCAAGGCACTGGGAGATGTCAATGTCAATGCCATTGAACAGTATCAGGATGTGCTGGAGCGTTACACCCAGTTAAAGACGCAGCATGATGATCTGATCAAGGCGGCTGGCGTGTTAGAGGGGATCATCAGTGAGCTTGACGAGTCCATGCGAAAGCAGTTTGCCGAGCAGTTTGCCGAGATCCGGGAACGTTTTGACAAGGTATTTAAGGAGCTTTTCGGTGGAGGCCGAGGTACGCTGGAGCTTCTGGAAGAGGAAGATATCCTGACGGCGGGCATCAAGATCGTTGCACAGCCACCGGGAAAGAAGCTTCAGAATATGATGCAGCTTTCCGGTGGAGAGAAGGCATTGACGGCTATTGCGCTGTTATTTGCAATTCAGAGTCTGAAGCCTTCCCCGTTCTGTCTGCTGGATGAGATCGAGGCGGCATTGGACGATTCCAATGTAGACCGCTATGCACAGTATCTTCATAAGCTGACGAAGGATACCCAGTTTATTGTGATCACCCATCGTCGAGGCACGATGAATGCAGCAGACATTTTGTATGGTATTACTATGCAGGAGAAGGGGGTTTCTACGCTGGTATCCGTAAATCTTTTAGATGAGAAGGATGTTGTAAATTAATTATCGGAAGGACAGGTTCATTTATATGGGATTTTTTGACAGATTAAAAAGTGGTCTGACAAAGACCAGAGATAATTTTGTATCAGGAATTGATTCTCTTTTCAGTGGTTTCTCTGAGATTGATGATGATTTTTATGAGGAGCTGGAGGAGATTCTGATCATGGCGGATATTGGAGTGAACACCACCGACAGGATCATTGAGGATCTTAAGGAAAAGGTTAAAGAGCAGAAGATCAAAGAGGTTTCCGTATGCAGAGAGCTTCTGATGGACACCATAAAGCAGCAGATGCAGGTGGATGAGACTGCATATGAGTTTGAGCATAAGACATCGGTGGTATTGATGATCGGTGTCAACGGTGTCGGAAAAACAACTTCTGTAGGAAAGCTGGCCGGTCAGTTAAAGGCTCAGGGGAAAAAGGTGATCCTGGCGGCGGCAGATACTTTCCGTGCGGCAGCCATCGAGCAGCTGACGGAGTGGTCTAACCGCGCCGGTGTGGAGATCATTGCCGGACAGGAGGGAGGTGATCCTGCTTCTGTTGTTTTTGATGCGGTGAATGCTGCAAAGGCGAGAAAGGCAGACGTGCTGATCTGCGATACGGCAGGACGTCTTCACAATAAAAAGAACCTGATGGAGGAGCTTCGCAAGATCAACCGCATTATTGAGCGGGAGTTTCCGGAGGCATATCGGGAGACGCTGATCGTATTGGATGGAACCACAGGACAGAATGCGCTGGTACAGGCAAAACAGTTTGCAGAGGTGGCGGATATTTCCGGAATCGTGCTGACAAAGCTGGATGGAACAGCCAGAGGCGGTATTGCGATCGCCATTCAGTCCGAGATGAATATTCCGGTGAAATATATCGGTATCGGAGAGCAGATCGACGATCTGCAGAAGTTTGATGCGGACAAGTTTGTGGATGCCCTGTTTGAGACGCAGGATGAGGAGGAATAAAACAGGTGACAGCCTGTATCATAATATATGATTGTCAAAAAGGATGACAGAAAAGATAAGAAAGGCATGGTGATTCATATGATGACATTGGAAAGTTTTGAGGAGGCAGCAGAAAAAGTAAAAGAGGTTACGCTTCCCACGAATCTGATCTATAGCGGTTACTTTTCAGAAATGTCCGGCAATAAGGTATATTTAAAGCCGGAGAATCTGCAGAATACAGGGGCATATAAGGTGAGAGGAGCTTATTATAAAGCAAGTACACTGACAGAGGAGGAGCTGGCACATGGACTGATCACAGCTTCTGCCGGTAATCACGCACAGGGTGTTGCCAATGCAGCCAAGCTGTTTGGAACAAAGGCGGTGATCGTAATGCCTACGACAACCCCTCTGATCAAGGTAAACCGTACCAGAAGCTATGGTGCAGAGGTTGTGCTGTATGGCGGTGTCTATGACGAGTCTTATCAGAAAGCACTGGAGATTGCCGAGGAGCGTAAAATGACATTTGTGCATCCGTTCAATGATCTTGCGGTGGCAACCGGACAGGGCTCCATTGCGATGGAGATCTTTAAGGAACTGCCGACAGTGGATATCATTCTTGTGCCGATCGGTGGAGGCGGACTGGCAGCAGGAGTATCCACTCTGGCCAAAATGCTGAATCCGAACATTCAGGTCATCGGTGTGGAGCCGGCCAATGCAGCCTGCATGAAGGCATCCCTGAAAGCGGGAAAGGTTGTTTCCCTGCCAAGTGCCGTGACCATTGCAGACGGTACTGCCGTAAAGACACCGGGAGACATTGTATTCCCATATATCCAGAAGAATCTGGACGATATCATTACCGTAGAGGATGAAGAGCTTATTGTAAATTTCCTGGATGTGGTCGAAAATCATAAGATGGTTGTAGAAAATTCCGGACTTTTAACGGTTGCCGCTCTGAAGCATTTAAATTGCAAGGATAAGAGAGTCGTATCTATCCTGAGTGGTGGTAATATGGATATCATTACCATGTCCTCTGTGGTACAGCATGGACTGATCGAGAGAGGCCGTGTATTTACCGTATCTGTACAGCTTCCGGATCGTCCGGGCGAGCTGGTCAATGTGGCAAATGTCATTGCGCAGCTTAAGGGAAATGTCATCCGTCTGGAGCATAACCAGTTTGTCAGCATTAACCGGAATGCCGCAGTAGAATTAAAGATCACATTAGAGGCATTTGGCCACGAGCATAAGCAGCAGATCGTAGATGCATTGAAGGAAAAGGGATATGATCCGAAACTGGAGAATCCAACCAGTCTTTACTAATTACAAAAATACTGCAATAATAAAAGGCAGAGAAATCAGGTCATCTGAAATATCAATACCGCACATGATACAGGTGTGCAGAAAAGAGGAGAGCATGTCAGAACAGAATTTTGGTCAGGAACTATTGCATACACCGGGCGGTGTCCGGGATATTTACGGCGCAGAATGTGCCAGCCGTTTAAAGATACAGCAGGAGCTTCATCAGGTCATGATCTCCTATGGATTTCGTGATATCCAGACACCAACCTTTGAATACTTCGATATATTTAGTAAGGAAAAGGGCTCTGTACAGTCACAGGCAATGTTTAAGTTTTTTGACCGGGGCAATAACACCCTTGTACTCCGGCCGGATATCACACCGGCGATCGCGCGCTGTGTATCAAAGTATGACAGAGAGGAAGAAATGCCGATCCGTCTGTGTTATATGGGGAACACCTTTGTAAACACCACACCTTACAAGGGAAAGCTTCAGGAGGTAACCCAGCTTGGAGCGGAGCTTTTTAATGATACCAGTTCTGATGCGGATGCAGAGATGGTGGTGCTTACGATTGAATGTCTGTTAAAGAGCGGACTACAGGAGTTTCAGCTGGAGATCGGCCATGCTGATCTGCTGCGGGGACTGGTGGAAGAAGCCGGATTTTCCGCTGCGGAGGCAGAGGAGCTGTTCACACTGATCGAGAGTAAGAATTTCTTTGGTGTGGAGGAGCTTCTGGACCGCCTCACGGTGGCAAAGCCGTTAAAGGAGATCTTCGTCAGTCTGTCAGAGCTTCAGGGAAGCTTTGCGGAGTCAGAGGCCTTTGTTAAGGAAAGAACAGATAATGAGCGTGTATTAAAAGCACTGGACCGCTTAAAGAAAGTAGAGCAGATCGTGGCAATGTACGGTTATCAGCAGTACATTACGGTGGATCTGAGTATGCTGAGTAATTACAGCTATTATACGGGCGTGATCTTCCGGGCGTATACATACGGAAATGGCGAGGCACTGGCGAGCGGCGGACGATATGATGGTCTGGTGGCTCAGTTTGGCAAGGATGCACCGGCGATCGGAGCAGTTATTATCGTGGACCAGTTAATGTTAGCTCTGGAGCGGCAGCAGCTTCTGAAAAAGGAGGAGTCGGGCGGTACTTTAGTGGTTTATCCGGCACAGTACCGGGAGAAAGCACATCATCTGGCGGCAAAGCTCCGGGGAAGTGGCAAAGTCGTTCAGCTGATCCGGAAATCCTCCGGCAGAGAGCTTAAGCAGTATCAGGAATATGCGGACAGAATCGGAGCGGATGATGTGATCCTGGTGCAGGCAGATACGATATAAGAAGCCGGTTGACCAAACATAGCAAAAGAACGGAGTGAAGAGATGAGAAGATATATAACATTTGCCCTTGCAAAGGGAAGACTTGCAAAGCACACATTAAGCCTTTTGGAGCAGATTGGCATTACCTGTGAGGAAATGAAGGATGAAAAGACAAGAAAGCTGATCTTTGTCAACGAGGAGTTAGGCTATCGCTTTTTCCTTTCCAAAGCAACCGATGTTCCGACCTATGTGGAGATGGGGGCGGCAGATATTGGTGTTGTTGGCAAGGATACGATCCTGGAGGCGGGACGCAAGCTTTATGAGGTGCTTGACCTGAATGTGGGAAAGTGCAGAATGTGTGTGGCCGGACCGGAAAGCGCCAGAGAAAAGCTGAATGACGGCTCTTTGATCCGGGTGGCAAGTAAATATCCCCGGATTGCAAAAGACTACTTTTATAATACAAAGCATCAGACCGTAGAGATCATTAAGCTCAATGGATCTGTGGAGCTGGCACCGATCGTAGGTCTTTCAGAGGTGATCGTGGATATTGTTGAGACAGGTTCCACTTTGAAAGAAAACGGTCTTCAGGTGCTGGAGGAGATATGCCCGCTGTCTGCGAGAGTTGTTGTCAATGAGGTGAGCATGAAGATGGAGCACGAGCGGATCACAAAGCTCGTCAAGGATCTGAAAAAGATTGTTTCTGCAAATCAGGAATAATTCGAAAAAGAGATGAAACATAAAAGCTGTACATAGAGCAAAGGAGGAATACCATGCGGATCGTTACATTAACAGAGAAAGAAAAGAACAACATTTTGGAGAATATGCTGAAGAGAAGTCCAAACCAGTATGGAAAGTATCAGGATGCGGTGGACGAGATCTTAAATGCAGTAAAAGACAGAAAAGACAAGGCACTCTTTGAGTATACCGAGAAGTTTGACGGCGTGACCATCACGCCGGAGACGATCCGTGTGACACAGGAGGAGATTGACGAGGCATATGAGCAGGTGGATCAGGAGCTGATCGATGTGATCCGCAAGGCTCTGGTCAATATCCGTTCTTATCATGAGAAGCAGGTACGCTACAGCTGGTTTGACAGCAAGCCGGACGGCACTCTGCTGGGACAGAAGATCACACCTCTTGAGAGAGTCGGTGTTTATGTGCCGGGCGGCAAAGCAGTATATCCTTCTTCCGTCTTGATGAATGTCATGCCGGCGAAGGTTGCAGGTGTGGATCGTATCGTAATGACAACACCCCCGGGAAAGGACGGAAAGGTATATCCTGTGACCCTGGTTGCAGCCAATGAGGCCGGTGTAGATGAGATTTACAAGGTGGGTGGTGCCCAGGCAATCGCTGCTCTGGCATACGGTACCGAGAGCATCCGCAAGGTGGACAAGATCGTGGGACCGGGCAATATCTTTGTGGCACTTGCCAAGAGAACCGTATACGGCCACGTCAGCATTGATTCTATTGCCGGACCAAGCGAGATCCTTGTACTGGCAGATGAAACAGCCAATCCAAGATATGTGGCAGCAGATCTTTTATCACAGGCAGAGCATGATGAGCTTGCCAGTGCGATCCTGATCACCACGAGCATGGAGCTTGCAAAGAAGGTATCCGAAGAGGTGGATGGCTTTGTGGCACAGCTTTCCCGCAAAGAGATCATTCAGAAATCACTAGATTCCTATGGATATATTCTTGTGGCAGACAATATGCAGGATGCCATTGATACAGCCAATGAGATCGCGTCAGAGCACCTGGAGATCATGACAGCCAATCCATTTGATACTATGACAAGGATCCGTAATGCAGGAGCAATCTTCCTTGGTGAGTACAGCAGCGAGCCTTTGGGAGACTATTTTGCAGGACCAAACCATATATTACCAACCAACGGTACCGCGAAGTTCTTTTCTCCGCTTTCCGTAGACGATTTCGTAAAGAAATCCAGCATCATTTCTTACTCAGAGGAAGCATTAGAGCTTGTTCACGAGGATATTGAGAAGTTTGCAAAGGCAGAGAAGCTGACAGCACATGCCAACTCGATTGCCGTAAGATTCGAAGAAAAGTAGTATTTGCGTAAATATCATGGTTCGTGTATAATTATTATCATTAAGGAGGCAGGACATGCAGGAGAGAAAAGCAGAGATCAGCCGTGTCACCGGCGAGACAAATGTTCATATTTCCCTTGATCTGGACGGGACAGGAAAGGCACAGATCCATACAGGGATTGGTTTTTTTGACCATATGCTTAACAGCTTTGCAAGGCACGGTCTGTTTGATCTGACAGTGGAGGTGCAGGGAGACCTGGAGGTGGATTCCCACCATACCATCGAGGATACCGGTATTGTGCTGGGACAGGCGATCCGGCAGGCGGTAGGAGACAAAAAAGGCATCCGCAGATTTGGTGACTGCATGCTGCCTATGGATGAGACATTGATGCTCTGTGCCCTTGATCTTTCCGGCAGACCATATCTGAAGTTTTATATGCCTCTCACGGTTCCGAAGGTAGGAGATTTCGATACCGAGATGGTGCATGAGTTTTTCTATGCGGTCAGCTACGGTGCGGAAATGAATCTGCATTTAAAAATGTTAGATGGAGAAAATAATCATCATATCATTGAAGCGGCATTTAAAGCCTTTGCAAAGGCACTGGATCAGGCAACGCAGTATGATGACAGGATACAGGAGGTGCTTTCCACCAAGGGAAGCTTATAAAGAATCCTTTTGAGATGATCGAGTTTGATGTTTCAAAAGCAGACAGAAAGGCGTTTATTTTATGAGTCAGAAAAAGATAATACCATTTATCAATGGGGAGAATGAATTGTCCTCCAGCATCGTCAGTCTGGCGGATAAATATTCCTGCGAGGGGGCAGACAGCCTTTACTTGTACAATTATACCGGAGATGAGGCTTCTCACGAGGAGTTTCTTCATACGCTGAGAGCCATTGAGAAGGATATTGACATTCCTTTTATTGCAGGCGTTCATGTGAACCGCTTTGAGGATGCCAAGAAAGCACTTTATACCGGGGCGTCCCGGATCGTGATGCGCCGTGCGGTACTTCCGGTGGAGAAGGAGCTGCAGGAGATCACCTCACGCTTTGACAGGGATAAGCTCGCCATTGAGATCGATATGCAGAGAGATCCTCATACTGCAGAGCAGTTAAACCAGTATTATGATAAGGGCTTTGGTATGATCATCCTGAAGCATGTGGATGTGACAGAGAAGCTGAAGCAGGCGGTATCCGGCTGCAAGGCAGAGATTATGATCCGTGACGGTCTGATCCGGAATGATCTGGCAGAGCTTATGAGTCTGGAGCATGTAGAGGGTGTATCTACGAATTACTTCGAAGAGAAAGATATTTATAAAGCCAAGAGAGCCCTGAAGAGCCAGGGGATTGATGTGGCTGTTTTTGAGACATCCATTGATTTTGCGGATTTCAAGCTGATGGACAATGGGCTGATCCCGGCGGTTGTTCAGGATTACCGTACCAATGAGGTTCTGATGGTGGCATATATGAATGAGGAATCCTTCCGTCATACGCTGGAGACCGGCAAAATGACATATTACAGCCGCAGTCGTCAGGAACTCTGGTGTAAGGGAGATACCTCCGGTCATTATCAGTATGTGAAAAAGCTGATGATTGACTGTGACAATGATACGATCCTTGCGAAGGTACGCCAGATCGGAGCGGCATGCCATACCGGTAATCGAAGCTGCTTCTATCGGGAGCTTGCCAGCAGAGATTATGTAGATACCAATCCTTTGACGGTGTTGACGGAGGATTATGATGTGATCCGGAACCGCAAGGAGCATCCAAAGGAGGGCTCTTATACCAATTATCTTTTCGATAAGGGCATTGACAAGATCCTCAAAAAGTGCGGAGAGGAGGCAACGGAGATGGTGATCGCTGCCAAGAATCCGGATGCAGAGGAGTTAAAATATGAGATTGCAGATCTGCTTTATCATACGATGGTGTTGATGGTAGAATGTGGTCTTGACTGGAATGATGTAATGAAAGAGTTGGTCAACAGGCGATAAGCAACATGGACAGAAAGGAGGAATAGATATGATTCCTGCATTTTTAGCAAAGTCCCTTGCGGATCTTACATTCGGAGGTGCATTTCTCTGGTATTTCATCAAGGCATTGGTCAGTATGGCGGTAGCATATGCTGCGATCATGCTGGGAATCCGCTGGCGCAAGTCAAAGAACGCCAAGGCATCGGAGCAGTAAGGTCTTGCTTTTAACAGGAGAAATACACAAATGGAGATTGAAAAAAAGTTTCTGCTCCGGAGGCTGCCGGAGGAGCTTGACCGGTATCCGGTCAGACATATGGAACAGGGGTATCTCTGCACAGATCCCGTGATCCGTATCCGGAAAAGCAATGACCGGTATATTCTTACCTACAAGTCACGGATGGGACTTGAGGGACAGAATGATCAGGGTGTCCGGGTTAATCAGGAGGTGGAAGTTCCGTTAAATCAGAGCGGCTATGAGCATCTCAGAGAGAAAACGGACGGCAATCTGATCCGCAAGGACCGCTATATTATTCCGCTGCCGGACGGACATACCGGAGAACTGGATATTTTTCATGGAGTGCTGGAAGGGCTTGTTTTTATTGAGGTAGAGTTTGCGGACAGCCGGGACGCAAAGGACTTTGTCCCGCCGGAATGGTTTGGAGATAATGTCAGTGATGACCACCGGTATTCCAACAGTTTTTTATCAACATGTAAGGATTTATCAGCTTTTTCTATCGGAAAATGCTGATGATATAAATTAGCCTTTTCTATGAAATTCTCTATAGAAAAGGCTGTATCACACAAGAAAATGGAGGCTCATTATGTTTAAAATTCTAAAAAAAGAGTATCTTGCCAACAATATCTGGCTTATGGATATTGAGGCACCCAGAGTGGCAAAGCACTGTCAGCCCGGACAGTTTGTCATTGTAAAAATGGATGAGGAAGGAGAGCGTATTCCACTGACTGTCTGCGATTATGACAGGGAAAAGGGGACAGTTACCATCGTTTTTCAGACGGTAGGAGCTTCCACAATGGAGATGGCAGAATATGAGGTTGGAGAGAGCTTTGAGGATTTCGTAGGTCCTCTCGGATGCCCCTCTGAGCTGATCGAGATGCCATTAGACGAGTTAAAGAAGGAAAAGATCCTGTTCGTCTGTGGTGGTGTTGGTACTGCACCGGTTTATCCACAGGTAAAATGGATGAAGGAGCATGGCGTGGATGTTGATGTTATCATCGGTGCCAGAACAAAGGATATTCTGATCCTTGAGGATGAGATGCGTAAGGTTGCGGCAAATCTTTACATTGCAACAGATGATGGTTCCTATGAGTTTAAGGGAAATGGCTGTGACAAGATCAAGGATCTTTATGCACAGGGAAAGAGCTATACAAAGGTTGTAGCGATCGGACCAATGATCATGATGAAATTTGTCTGCCTGCTCACAAAGGAAATGAATATTCCTACAATTGTCAGCATGAACCCGATCATGGTAGACGGAACCGGTATGTGTGGAGCATGCCGTCTGCAGGTTGGCGACGAGATCAAGTTCGCCTGTGTAGATGGACCGGAGTTTGACGGTCATCTGGTAGATTTTGATCAGGCAATGAAGCGTCAGGCTATGTATAAGACCGAGGAGGGCCGTGCAAAGCTGAAATTTGAGGAAGGCGACACACATCACGGCGGATGTGGCCAGTGTCACTAAGACCGGACAGATTTATATAGAAACTATGAAAATCGCATGCAGAAATGAGGATAGATATGGAAGTAGATGTTATGAAGAGAATTCCTGTCAGAGAGCAGGATCCAAAGGTACGTGCCACAAACTTCGATGAGGTTTGTCTGGGATATAATAAAGAAGAGGCAATGGCAGAGGCAACACGCTGCCTGCAGTGTAAGAATCCACGTTGTGTTCAGGGATGTCCTGTAAATATTGATATTCCTGGATTTATTAAGGAAGTGGGAGAGGATAATGTAGCCGGTGCTTATAAGGTGATCAGCAAATATTCTGCACTTCCTGCTGTCTGTGGCCGTGTATGTCCACAGGAGAGCCAGTGTGAGTCCAAGTGTGTCCGCGGTATCAAGGGAGATGCCGTTTCCATCGGTAAACTGGAGCGTTATGTGGCTGATACTGCAAGAGAGCAGGGTATCAAGCCGGAGCCTGCTACAGAGAAGAAGGGCAAGAAGGTTGCTGTGATCGGTTCCGGCCCTGCAGGTCTGACCTGTGCCGGTGATCTGGCAAAGCTTGGCTATGATGTAACGATTTTTGAGGCACTCCACAAGGCCGGTGGTGTTCTTTCCTACGGAATCCCTGAGTTCCGTCTGCCAAAGGATCGTGTCGTAGCGGCTGAGGTAGAGAATGTAAAGGCTCTGGGCGTAAAGATTGAGACAAATGTTGTTATCGGTAAGGCAACAACGATTGATGAGCTTCTGAATGACGAGGGCTTTGATGCGGTATTTGTTGGTTCCGGAGCAGGTCTTCCGAGATTTATGGGTATTCCGGGTGAGAATGCCAACGGAGTATTCTCTGCAAACGAGTATCTCACCAGAAGTAACCTGATGAAAGCATTTGATGATAAATATGATACACCGATCATCGCCGGCAAGAAGGTTGCTGTCGTTGGTGGTGGTAACGTAGCAATGGATGCAGCAAGAACAGCACTTCGTCTGGGCGCTGAAGTTCATATCGTATATCGTCGTAGCGAGGAAGAGCTTCCTGCCAGAGTGGAAGAGGTACATCATGCAAAAGAAGAGGGTATCGTATTTGATCTTCTCACAAATCCGACAGAGATTCTTGTAGACGAGAATGGAAGCGTAAAGGGAATGACATGTATCCGTATGGAGCTTGGTGAGCCGGACGAGTCAGGCAGAAGAAGACCTGTGGAGATCGCAGGCTCTGAGTTCACCCTTGACGTAGATACCGTTATTATGTCTTTGGGTACCAGTCCGAACCCACTGATCTCATCTACCACAAAGGGTCTGGAGATCAACAAGAGAAAGTGCATCATTGCGGAGGAAGAAAACGGACAGACCACGAAGGAAGGCGTATATGCCGGTGGTGATGCCGTAACAGGAGCTGCAACCGTAATCCTTGCAATGGGTGCCGGTAAGGCAGCTGCAAAGGGAATTGATGAGTTCCTGAGCAAATAATGAAATATAGTTCCGTGGCTGAGTAAGCTTTGATCTACTTGAAATGGAATATAACAATATGGACTCCCGGTTACCGGAAATGGTGACCGGGAGTTTTATATTTAGTGTATAGGAAAATGCTCGTTTTTTTAACAATTTTCTGATTTTCTGAAGAATATATGATATTACATTCGTCTTTATGGACAGGCATTTATACGGCTGATAAAATTAAGATATGGTATTTATCAGTTATGGGGAATTGTAAAGGAGGGTGAGGCAATGAAATTACGACAAAAGTTACTTACCGGTACACTTGTGTTTGTATCTATTTTAATGTGTGGGTGTTCCAAGGATGTGCAAAAGCAGCAAAAAACAGCTGAGACGGAAACTGCCGGGAGCGAAACAGCCGGGACGGCTGATAAGGCTGACATTAAGGAACGTCTGGTTTCTGCGTCGTCGTCGGATATTGTCTGGACTATATCCGATGATGTCGATGTGAATGAAACGTATTTGAAATATTTCAACGAAAAATTAAAGGAAGACGGATATAACTTTCGTCTCAAATTTCAATATTTAAAGGAAGATGAGTATGATCGTGAGATTCGTCAGGTGTTAAAGGATGGATCAACGGATATTGCATTAGCAGGTCAAAATACAGATGAAAGAAACTATGTGACAGAATTATGCCGGGATAATCTTTTGATGTGTTTAGACGGACAGATGAATGATAAAAGCGAATTATATGGTGCTTTTGAAGATCCTCTGTGGAAATCGGTGGAGGTGGACGGCCGGGTTTATACGGTGCCAAACGGTATTTTTGCAGACGGAAAATACTGCATTGTCTTTAATAAAGATGTACTTGGGAAAAAGGCAGCCAATTTTAATGGAGATATTTTATCGGTCTACCAATATTTATCCAAAAATAAAACGGACAAGGACAAGCTTTTGTTCGATCTATCTCTCGAAGATTTTGCCGGTATTTTTGGTGGAAATATTGATTACGGCATGTATTTTGACGGAAAAACAGAAACAATATCAACGGTATTTGAAAATTCCAAGATATATCAACTGGAAAAGTTGTTTTATGATCTGAATAAAGCCGGACAGATCAATGAGCTTTGCACTTTTCACCAAAACAGCGGTGACCGGGATAAGATAAAAGAGCTGATTAAAAAGAAAGAGTTTACGATTTTGTTGACAAAGAGAACGGAGACCGTTGATTCTTTAGACGGCGTATCCGTTTATGATCTGGATTTTACGGTAAATTTTGAACGGAATGGTGGAACGACGGGGATTTGTGAAAAAAGTAAAAAGAAAGAAAATGCGTTACAGTTATTAACCTTATTGTATACCAGAGATGATTATACAAGGCTTCTGCTGTATGGAAAAGAGGGGAAGGATTATACCATAGAAAACGGAAGAGTTGTCAGTGATAAAGGTGTCAGTCACAGCTTAGTGGATGTACTGGGGCTGTTCCGAGGCTCCCTGCCGATAGAAGAGGAGATCGTTTACTACAAAAACATCAGACAACAAAAGGAGAAACTGTATCGTTCTAAAAAATGTCAGACTTCAAAGTTTGCCGGGTTTCAACTGGATTTTAAAAATTTTAAGGATGTAGGTGCTTATGCAGATGCGGGAAAAGAATATTATGATATCTGGAAAGAGAGTACGTTTTCGGAGGAATATGAGATAGCAAAAAAAACAGTAGCCGGGAAGCAAAAGAAACTGCTGAAGGAAGTGAGGAAACAATATGAAACATGGAAAAAGAATATCTAAGGGAACCCTGCTTGTCTGTGGGGTGTGTTTTGTACTTGCGGCGGGAGTCGTTTTCGTGATCTCCTTTTTTAGCAAAAGACAGACATTTACGCAAGATTGGTTTTGTGATGCTTCCTTTTCCAGAGCATTGTATGGGGACAAGGGGCTGTTTGAATATGGGGACAGGGGAATTGTTTATATCGATGCAAAAACCAAAAAGGAAACCCCTATTTGTCAAAAGATTGGCTGTCAACATAAAAATGCGGATTGTGACGGATGGATTGAGAGTATCAGTCGTCTCTTGGTCTCTTTTGACGGGGAATATCTTTACTATCTGGGAAATCAGGATGAGGGAGATGATTGGAAAAGTTTGGATCTGGTTCGCTGCAATCCGGATGGGACAAATCGTATGCTTTTGCATACTTTTCGGGAGATGCAGTCTGCAACAGCGGTATGCTGCCGGGATGGGTGTCTGTATGTGGCATATCGCAATGGATATGACATGAAAGCCAGGGAAGAAAAGATCAATGTGGAGGCGGGCATTCGTGTTTATGACTTTGAAAAGGACACAGAAAAAACGCTTTATCATTCTACCAGTGTTGACAACAATATAACATCACTGGATGTGAGGGATGGCATGGTTTGTTTTTCTCACACGTTCTGTGATCTGAGCGAAAAGGAGATTATAGAAAAGAAAGACGATGTAAAATTGAAGCATATCTTCACTTATCTGGAATTTCTGAAAGGAAAAGAAAACAGAATTCTTTCAAAAAATCCTACTTCCGCCATGCTGGGTGTAGCAATGGGAAAGGATGTTATTGTATTTTCCGATGAGAAGGGCATAGAAAAATATAATATAGAAACGAAAAAAACAGAATGCATTTATGCCGCAAGTCAGACAAATATGGTAAGAGCCATCGGACTTGAGGATGTGGCCTTTTTTGCAGTTTCTGATGATAAAACCCAGAAGAACACCTATTATCAGATGGAGAATTTTGGCAAGCCGAAAAAAATGGGTACCTCGTCAGATCTCATTTTCCAGATGTCCAAAGATTCGGTTTACGGAATGAACAAGGATGGAATGGTGTACCGAACAAACGATTTAGCCAAAATTGCGGGGAGTTGATGTCATGTTCCGGAGCGAATGCAGGAGAGTACTGAATAAAAAAAGAAGTGCAGTAGTGTTGTTGTCTCTTTTTGTGTGCGTCATTTATACCTTGCTAAGGGGTGCCGGTGTGGGAGGAGATTTTTCCGGAAACGCATATAAAAATATGATCCACGATGTAAAAAATATGGATATGAATACATTGGAAAAGTTTGCGGAAAAGAAAGATTTCGAAAAAAACGGACTGTATACAAATTCCTATAAAGCAGAGGATGCATTATACAATATCATATACAAACAGGCACAATATAGTAACAGCTATAAAGAATATGTGGCTTCTGTATTGGATCGACAGGAAAATGGAATTTCTATTTTTGTAAAAAGCAAGTATTCCAAAAGATTACAACAAAAAATTAAAACAGATTTTTCCGGATTCAGGAACGTAAAAGAAAAGGAAATTGATGCGTACGGGATGGAGCGGCTGCTTCAGGCAGGCTGCTTTGAAATCATGATGTTTGGTATGATCTTCCTGTTAGCCTATATCCTGCTGATACCTGAAAAAAATGAAGGGATTCTGAGGTTTTATTTTGCTATGCCAAATGGAAGAAACCGGCTTGGTTTTGTAAAATATGGTGTGGGTTGTTTTTATGCAGGGATCATATCGGTCGTATTTTATGGGGTAAAATGTCTTATTCTATCTTCTTTATATGGTCTTGGAAATCTTCGTGCGAAGGTACAAAGCTTTTATATGTTTCAGGGATTTCCGTTGAATATATCGGGAGGGAAATTTCTGATCGGATATGGATGCTATAAAATTTTGGTGGGAATTTTATTTTTCAGTATTTTTTATGCATTGATCCTTTTGTGGAAAAAAAGAAATATCGCATTTACCATGATAGCGGGGATTTTTTTTCTGGAAGGTTATTTCTGGTTCAATATCCGGGATAACAGCTGGCTGTATCTGATGCGCAGGATTAATTTGATACAGTTTATGGATATCAGAAATATATTAGCACAGTATTCCTGTGTGAATGTATGGAATGTGCCGGTCCATACCTATCTTGTGCTGGTCCTGGCCTGTGTGTTGCTTATTATTTCGTCAGGTGTGTCCGGGTTCCTTTTATATCCGGTCTTTGCCGGAGAAAATGGAAGGACACTGGAGATTGCCGGGAAGACAAGTTTTTGCTGGAATCTGCCATCGAAAATGGAACTTTTATTCTATGAGATAAAAAAATACTGGGTTTGTGAAAAGGGATGGATGCTGCTTCTTGCGGTATTGTGTGCGGGTTATTTTATTTCCGGGATACAGGTACAAAATGCAGGAGATGTTGACAAACTTTACTATGAAAAATATATGATGGAAATTCAGGGGAAAACGGTGCCGGAAGCGAAAAAGTATATGCAGGACATATTAAAAGAAATTCAAGAATGGAAAACGGATTTGGAGAGTGACAAGACGTTTTCCCAGGAATATATCTCCATCCTTGAAATCGGTGTGAAAAGAGAAAAAGGAGCCCAAAAAGCATATAAAAAGGTACTTTTGCAGGAGAAAAAGAAGGCAGATCATATTTTATATGAGAAGGGATACAGGCTGGCACTTGGCATGGGGAAGGAAGCATTTGCCTTTCATTTTATCGAAATTTTTTCAGCCATAGCGATAGCCATTTTTGCCTTCTGCGTTTATGGAGTAGACAACAAAACGGAGAGAAGACTTTTGCTGTATTCTACCTATTCTGGGAAAAATGCACTGATTCGATCCAAATGCAGGATGATCATTTTCTGGAGCATCTTTTTGATGGGAAGCCTGTATGGCAGTTGGATCTACAGTGTCTCTCGTAATTATTCGATCCATCATTTAAACTTTCATTGGAACTGCGTTGCGGGAAATGCTCTGTTTGGGATCATTCAGACAAAGATCGGCGTTATTTTGTTTGGATTTTATGGATTACACTTACTGGCGTTAATTTTTCTTGGTATGGTGGTTGGAAATCTGACGATGAGAGAGGACAGCATATGAAAAAAATAGTTGCAAAAGATCTGGTTAAGGCGTACAACAAAAAAACAGTATTATCCCATGTCAATATCGAAATGCAGGGTGGCGTTTATGGTCTGCTGGGACCCAATGGAGCCGGGAAAAGCACCTTGATCGGTATCATGGTGGATGGCATTCAGAATTACAGCGGCGAGATTTTGTACGGAAATGAGAACATAAAAAAGCTTGGAAAAGATTATAGAAAAAGAGTGGGGTATGTGCCGCAAAAGCAGGGATTGTATGAAGAGTTTTCTGTTTTAGAATGTATGAATTATATTGCAGCATTAAAGGGACTGAAAAAACGGGAGGTCCGGGAAGAAATCACTTATTTGCTGGAAAGACTGCACATTCTGAATGTCGCCAGTCGAAAGATATCAACCCTGTCCGGTGGAATGAAACAGAGGGTGCTTATGGCACAGGCATTGCTCGGAGATCCGGATTTTATCATATTAGATGAGCCGACGGTAGGCCTTGATCCGGTAGAAAGATATGATTTTCGGAATTTTGTCAGGGAGCTTTCCAAAACGTGTACCATTTTATATGCAACACATGTGGTAAGTGATATTGAAGACATTGCAAAAGAGGTTATCCTGATCAAATCGGGAGAGATCCTTGTGCAGGATACGGTTGAAAATCTCATTTCGGATCTGGAAAAGAAAAAGGAAAATATTCGTAATCTGGAGGATGTATTTGTGTATTATACGAAGGGGGAAAGGGAGATCGCTTTCGATAGATAATTTTCCAACAACTGATGCTATGGATTGTTATTGTTTCATACAGGCAAAACATGTATAATGGTCTTGGCAAAGAAATTTAGAAAGTCAGAATTGATAGAGAAAGCGGGGAAACAGACGTGGCACGGGGACAGGAGCAAAGTATTGAACAGCGGCTGGAGGAGAGAGTATATCTTTCCATGCTCTATGATTTTTATGGTGCATTATTAAAAGAAAATAACAGGCGTATTTTTGAGGCATATATTCAGGAGGACTATTCTATCTCGGAGATTGCTGAGGAGATGGAGATTTCCAGACAGGCGGTGCATGATGCTGTCAAAAGGATCACGAAGCAGCTCAGGGGATATGAGGAGAAGCTGGGACTTCTGGAGCGGTTTGAGCTTCAAAGAAACGAAATGAAACGTCTGCATGAATGTCTGCAGGAGATGAATATTTCGGAGGAGGATCCGAAGGGAAAGGAAATCTTTCAGATATTATCGGAGATCATTGAGAGCTGAGAGAGAAGAAGACAGCGTTGAAATATATTTGCAATATAAAAGAAATATGATAAAACAGCACTGGTTAGTTTTTTCTGACCGGTGCTGTTTTTTATGATGATTTTTTCTTAATAATATGGTATGATAAAAATAGTTACATGAGCGGCAAAATATTTTATTTTTGAAGTTGTCAATAGGGGACGGCAGAAGGGAGTGCTTATGAAAAAAACTATTTTGGGATTTACGGTTATTTTATTGATGTGTATCAGTGGCATGGGGATCAGTCCGGTCAGGGCATATACGGTGACGGTACAGAAGGACGGAATATATGGGGAGAAGATCCCGGACACGGTCATTGATAATGCACCGGCATTGTTTCAAAAAAGTGTGAAGAAAGCGTTGAAATATGACCAAAAGTATAAGGACGCGGATGCGGTGACTAGAGCAAACAAAATAGAATATCCATACGACAAATTTCTGGATATTGCCAAAAAGATCAAGGATTCTGATGAAATTGTGCTCCGGAATCCATTTTATATCTATACGGTATGGGATCAGGCGGATAGAGGAGGCGGACCTGCCGAATATTATTTCCTGGCACAGCAGAATGGGGAAAAGCTTTGTTATTTCAGTCTTGAAATTGACGAGACCGATCATAAAATCCGTTTTGAATATGATAAACTCATGGATCAGTATTTTAAATATGATGAAAAGACCATGAAGGATGCGATATTTTACGAGATTGATTTCATAACCTATGCCGAGACACCGGACAAGGTCTATGAGGTGAGAGATCAAAAGGACCGCGGAAATATGATGGCAGGAAGCGATGGATCGAATCTGGAAAAGACCGTGAAGAAATTTAAACAAAAGGATTATCGTGAAAAAAAGGATGAGATATTGTCTTATCTTGCAAAGGCTAAGAAGGATGGAGTATCCCGTAAAACAGAGAAAAATTTGAAACTCGAATTGAAGGATGATTATGTAGAATCCGAGGATGACAGCAAAGATGCCGGTATCACCAAGATGATCTATCCGGTGATCGCTGCAGTCTGTATCCTTGTGATTGCGGTTGTGATCTTCCTTGTACGGAAACGAAAGAAAAACAGTCTCAGCTAAATTGCAGGCTTTGATGCAGCTTCATAAAGAATGCGGGGAAGGTAAATTAGATGGGAGGTCTGCTTATGAAATACATATTTAAAAATATTAAGTCCTTTGCAAGGGATTATACAAAAATATTTGTTTTGATGATCGTTACGATCATGGCATCGACGCTGATCATTCATCTGTCCTATGGAATGTTCCGGGAATATAAAGAGCGGAAGGAGCTGAGCCGGAGTGCAACCAATGAGATCATGTTTCGTCTGAAAAGCTCCTATATTTCCGGTGCGGAGGCAAATGCAGATGCAGGTGGTTCTTTGACTGTGGTGGGAGATCTGAATAATCAAAAGTATGAAAAATATGATGATGTTCAGGATCTGACGGCTGCGGATATAAAGAAGTTTGCCAAAGAAGTGGATCCGGAGGTGGCAGGAAAGCTTCTGAATATCCATACCGGAATTTTAAAGGGAGAATACCGGTTTGACACGGATTTTCTGATCGATCATGGGAAGATCGTCAACAGCGGTGATTATGGCCCGGATTCCCTTTATAATTATCAGATCGGAACGACCACAGGGAATATTTTCCAGTACGGCAGATATTTCTCAGACCGGGAGTATGCGGAGGGAGACAAGGTATGCATCATGTATGGTTCTCAAAAGAAACCGGAAGGAGATTATCTCAAAAAAAATATGACAGAATCCGGAACCGTGATGATCGGCGGAGATGAATATGAGATCATTGGTCTGCAGAATGGAATCGGGACAGGATTTCTGCCGATTACAGCGGTAGGAGAAGATGCGGTTCTTCTGGATGAGATCGATATGCGGTTTAAGGACAATATTTCCCTGCGGGAGATCAATCTGCTGATCAAGGCGGCAGAGGAATGTTTTGGGGACAGGGCAGAATGCAATTATGACCTGCAGGAAACAGAAAATAATGCTTATCTGTATAATACAGTCCTTTTGCTGGTGCTGGTGGTTTCTATGGTGGCAGCCTTTAACTTCTGTGCACTATATCATTACATTGTGACGACCAGACAGCGCACACTGAAGATTTTCCGGATATGTGGTCTGAGTCATAGTAAGAGTATCCTGCTGTATCTGGGAGAATGTTCGGTACTGTCAGCAGGAACGTATCTGGTGACGTTGCTTTTGTTTCGTTATCTGCTGATGCCGTTTCTGGCAGGCAGATGGAATGTATTTGATTTTCATTTTCCGGTTGGGGTATATGGAACATTATTTCTGATCTTTTTTGTGTCCTCCTTTGTGCTTCAGTTCGTGATGATCCGCCGGACATTAAAAAAGAAAATGATCCGTTAGAAGGGGGGAGAACGTATGACATGGAAGTATGCGGTACGTGAGTGCAGAATGCACATTGTAATGTCGGTTCTGTGCCTGATACAGGCGGTGTTTTTATTTGCCATTGTGACAGGACTTTTGTCTATCTTTATGGTGCGTTATGAGAAATATCAGCCGGTGCAGAAGCTTGTAGAGCAGAAAGGATTTCTCTGCAATATAGTGAACAGTCATTATATAGAGGGAGAACACGAAGGCAGCATAGTGGAAAACTCTCAGGCATATGAGGCAATGTTGAAGGATGCGGAGGTTTGCGGACAGTATGATGTGAATGCTTTTGTCGAAGAGACACAGGAAGTTGCTGATGCAAGGAAAGAGGGTTCTTTCCATAGAAATGTCTGGGCATATGATGACGGCTGGATCAGTGGGTATACTCCGAAGCTGCAGTCGGGAAGCTGGCTTAAGACAGGGAATAAGGAAGGAAAGTATCTGGAGGCAGTGGTGCTGCAGAACTGGGAAAGGTATAAAACCGGGGATGTGGTATATGTGGATACCAACTCGGAAACGGAGCTTCAGACAAAGATTCCGGTAAAGATTATCGGGGTGATCGACCGGAATGCGGATATTATTTTCCAGTCCAATGGGGAGGACTCAGTAGATTATCATATTCTTTTCAGTAATATGATCAGGCAGTCAGAGGATGTGGAAAAGCTGGATGATATTACAGGGGACAGTATCTTCCCGCCAACGACCTTTTTTGTTTCTAAAAAGAATCTGGACCGGGTGCAGGAGCAGTATGTGGATCAGGAAGCAGAAAAAAATTTATCGGAAAACAATAATAAAGTGCCAAATACAGATAAAAAAATCTTTTTTACAAAATTGTCAGGTCTGGCACTCATCACCATCGACAAAAAATGCCCGGATAAGTTGTATGGATACAATAAGAACCGGGTTGCACAGATCTCTGATTTTTATTTTTTGCATGATCTCGATTATATTAAAAAGAATACATGGCAAAATATTATGGCAGATATTTCTGATCTGATTCCGGCCGGTGTCGGGATGATCCTTTTTACGATTATTTCCTTTGTGACACTTTCCACGCTGATGTATCAGAAAAACATGAAGAAATATTCTATTTATTATGTGCAGGGTCTGACCTGGAAAAGGATCTTCCGGATTCATATTCTGTATATATCACTGATCATTCTGACAGCACTGGTACTTGGTATTCTGATGATCCTGGCAGCGGGGCATTTCGGCATCTGGAGCGGACTGGCAGTGCAGCTTGGAGGCGTGCAGATCACAGGCTGTCTGATCATTACGATCCTGCTTCTGGCGTCATCGGCACTGATGTGTCTTTCTTTGGTAAAGGGAAGATCGGCGAAGGAGATATTACAAGGAGGAGAAATATGATCTGTTTAAAAAATATAGTAAAAACATATAATAAGGGAAAAAGCAATGCCTATGAGGCTCTTCATGGGATTTCCCTGGAGATTCAGGACGGGGAGATGACAGCATTGATCGGAACCTCCGGGGCAGGAAAGTCTACGCTGCTTCACATTCTTGCATGTATTGACGGATATGATTCCGGAGAATATACCATTGACGGAGAGGAAGTTGGCAGGATATCCGAAAAGCAGATGGCGCAGGTGCGCAATGAAAAGATTGGAATGGTAATGCAGGATTTTGCACTGGTGGATGGGTTTACGGCACTGGATAATGTGCTGATCCCGTTGGACTTTGCAGACAGGAAACAGCGGATCCGAAAGAAGGAACGCCGGGAAAAGGCATTAAAAATGCTTGATATGGTGGGCATGAAAGAATTTGCCGGAAAGCCGGTCAATAATCTGTCGGGTGGACAGAAGCAGCGTGTGGCGATTGCCCGTGCCATTGCCCAAGATCCGTCTATCATACTGGCAGATGAGCCTACGGGAGCACTGGATTCCGCCACAACCGAGGAAATCATGAAGGTATTCCGTGATCTCAATGAGCAGGGAAGAACGATCATTATCGTTACGCATGATCCTGCTGTGGCAGAGCAGTGCGGCAGAGTCATCCGGATCGAGGATGGACGGATCGTGGAGTAAAAAGGGCAAAACTGGCGTTTTGCCCTCCAAGAATTGTTTTGCAAAACAAGCGTAGTATATCAGCTTTGGATTTCAGCAAGTGCCTTTTTAAACTGGACGGCAAATAAAACAGAGGTAAAGGTTACGGCGATCACATCCGCAATCGGTTCTGCCATATATACGCCTGTGGTAGCATCTGATACGATGTGCGGCATAATATAGATCAGCGGGATCAGCAGTACGAATTTACGGACAACAGCAACAACAATGGAATTGACCGCTTTGCCAAGGGAAGTAAATGTCATCTGGCAGGCGACCTGAATACCGAACAGGCAGAGACCTCCCAGATAGATTTGAAGCATTGGTGCACTAAATGTAATCAGATCCGCATCGGCTGTAAAAATACTTACGAAGGCTTTCGGAACAAGCTGTACAGCCGTCCATAGTAACGTGGAATATACGAAACATGTGATCGCAAGCAGACGGAATGTTTTCTTCACTCTGTCTGCATTTTTGGCTCCGTAATTATAGCTGGAAATAGGTTGTGCTCCCTGGGCAATTCCCTGAAGGGGCAGCATGGCAAACTGCATCACGCTGGTTAAAATGGTTATAGCGCCCACGGCAATATCGCCTCCATAGCGAAGCAGGGAGGAATTAAAACAGACAGATACGATACTTTCACTTGCCTGCATAATAAAAGCTGCGAGACCAAGTGCCACGCAGGGAAGAACAACCTTTGGTTCGAGACGCATATATTTTGTACGGAGATGAATCTGTGTCTTTTTACCGCAAAGGAACAGGATGACCCAGACCATGGAAATGCCCTGGGACAGGATCGTTGCCAGGGCGGCTCCTTTTACTCCCATATGAAAGCCGAAGATGAATACAGGATCTAAAGAGATGTTGCATATCGCCCCAATCACGACGGAAACCATAGAAACAGTTGTGAAGCCCTGTGCCGTAATAAAAGAGTTCATGCCAAGAGTCAACTGTACAAACAGTGTACCGAAAGCGTAGATCTGCATATAATCGGTCGCATAATCGATGGTATTTTCACTGGCACCGAAAGCCAGCAGTAGATCTTTACTCCAGATCAGTAAAACGGTAGTCAGTATCAGTGAGATTATAATCTGGAGCGAGAAGCAGTTGCCTAATATCTGTTCTGCGGATTCATTCTCCTGCTTCCCCATGTAAATGGAGGCTCGTGGTGCACCGCCGGAGCTGACCAGTGCCGCAAAAGCAGAAACGATCATAATGATCGGCATACAGACACCGACCCCGGTAAGAGCAAGACTTCCTTCACCGGGGATGTGTCCGATATAAATGCGGTCCACGATATTGTAAAGCATATTGATAAGCTGAGCGATGACGGTGGGAATGGACAGCTTAAGAAGAAGCTTTCCAATCGGTGCGGTACCTAAGAAATTTTTGTTATCCTGCATGATCCATGATCTCCTTTTGCGTTTGTATATGACTCATTTCAAATCGTTCCAGAATAACAAATTATACAATATGAGCCGGGGAAAGTCAAGGGGACGGTCTGCGTTATTTGTTTGTGCTGTCTGCATCTATTACGGACTGGATCTGTTTCATCAGAGTATCGTAGTTGTCCTTATTATCAATGCCACCGAGCATTGGGTCGCCTACAATATTGCCATTTCTGTCAACGAGTATCGTTGTTGGAAATGCCATGATCTCTGAGGCATATTTTCCGGCGGCGGAGGAGGAGTCAATGGAAAGGTTGCGGTATCTGGCACCCTGGCTTTTGAGAATAGAGGCAGCGTCTTTCATGGCAGTCTTGTTTTCGTCGAAGGTTTCTGTGTTGATGCCGATTACTTCGCCACCCTTTGATTTGATCGCATCGTTTAATTCGTTAAGCTTAGACAGCTCAGCGACACAAGGCTTGCAGCCGGTAAACCAGAAATTGACGACAGTCACAGCGTTACCGGAAAACAGGCTTTCATCAACCGGATTACCGTCGAAATCCTTACCGGAAAAATCCCTGAATGGAGAGGAGTCTTTGGAACTGTCTTTCTGGCCGCTATTGTCGGATGATGTATTTTTCTTCTCGATTTCTGCTATCTGTTTTTCGATTTTTCGTATCTCTTTGATATCATTTGTGAGCGTTTTTAACTCATCCTTGGTAAAGGAATCCTTGTTTGCTTTTACGGTATCTGCAAGATAATCAGCATAATCACCGCTTGGATCAGCATCCCCTTTATTCATCATACCAAACGCCTTGTTCCATGCATCTGCGTGATCTGCAAAAAACTGGTTTTCCTGCTGATATAAATCATCCAGCCGGGAATTGGATTTATCTGATGTTTTGGTGCCGGCTTCGGTCTGTGTGTCCACAGAACCGGAGGTGGAAGATTGTTTTGTGCTGCATGCGGTAAGTGATAATACTATGCAGAGTGTAAAAATAGAAATAAAGGTTACTTTTGTTTTCATGAGTTATGACTCCTTTCAATTATTGTAATATGTGAATTGGTTACCGGTTGTCTTTCTTTTGACATGAGGTTCCCAGAAACTGATAGTGGATCGCATCCTTCGGACAGGCCTTTATACAGGCTCCGCAGCGTATGCATTCCGGATGATCCGGTGTCCTGCACACATCGACATCCATCTTACATGATTTAGAACATTGACTGCATCCGATGCATTTGCTGTTATCCACGGAAATATTCAGAAAGCTGATCTTATTAAATAATGAGTAGATCGCACCAAGAGGACAGATCCATTTACAAAAGGGTCTGTAAAATAAAATACTAAGCACAACCACTGAAATTAAAATAATACATTTAAAGGAAAAAAGCTTTCCAAGTGCAGAGCGGATAGCGGCATTGCCAAGTGAGAGTGGTATCGCACCCTCCAAGACTCCCTGTGGGCAGATGTATTTGCAGAAGAACGGGTCGCCCATTCCTATAGAATTCGTTACAAGCAATGGTAAAAGTATGACGAAAACAATAAGAATGAGATATTTCAGGTATCTGAGCGGTTTCAGTCCGGCTGTTGAAAATTTTTTTCCGGGAATTTTATGAAGTAAATCCTGAAACCATCCAAATGGGCACAAAAAGCCACATATAAATCTGCCAAGCGTCACACCGAGCAAAATAAAGAACCCGGTTATGTAATATGAAAACCTGAATCCGGATGATCCGACAACCGCCTGAAAGGCACCGATTGGGCATGCACCTGTTGCGGCTGGACAGGAATAGCAGTTCAGGCCGGGTACACATACTGTTTTAGCATTGCCCTGATATATTTTTCCCTGAAATAAATTGGGAATATGGATATTGGTCAGCAGTGTCGCTGCTGCCTGTATCCAACCGCGTATTCCGGCTGTTTTTTTTGATAATATCGTTTTTTTCTTATCCAATTCCTACACACTCCAGACATATTTTAATTGCTTTTCCAAGTACGACCGCTGCTTCTCCCCTGACTGCACCGTAGCTCATCATAGTGATCCCTGAGATGAGCAGAACGATCTGACATGTTTTTTTGCATTTCAAGATAATGACGCTCCTTTTTTTTGTTGTATTATTGACCAGCTGACTTTTGCATTATACAATATACATTGTAAAATTATTGTTAAGAAGAAGGGTGTATATTTTGAGATTATTAATTGTTGAGGATGAGAAACAAATATGTGATATGGTTGCAAAAAGCCTGTATCACGCCGGATATGAGGTGGATACCTGCTATGATGGGGGAGAGGCCCTTGAGTGTATACTGTCGGAGAATTATGACCTGATCGTTTTGGATCTGAACCTGCCCGGGATGGATGGAATGGAGATCCTAAAGGAACTTCGGAAGGAAAATGACGAGACAAAGGTTCTTATATTATCAGCAAGAGGACAGATTGTGGATAAGGTGGAAGGACTGGATGCGGGAGCAAATGATTATATGGAAAAACCATTTCATCTACAGGAGCTTGAGGCGCGTATCCGAAGTCTGACAAGAAGGCAGTTTGTGCAGAAAAATATATGTCTGGAAAGTGGAGAAATAAAGTTTGATACGATACGGCGTGAGGCGTATGCAAAAGAAAAAAAGGTTCCACTGACAAGAAAAGAATATGGTATTCTGGAATATTTACTTCTCAATCAGGGAAGACCGGTCAGCCAGGAGGAACTCATAGAGCATGTCTGGGATGCTTCGGCAGACAGCTTCAGCGGAGCCATCAGAGTGCATATGTCTTCCCTCAGAAGAAAGCTTAAGGCTGAACTGGGTTACGATCCCTTGATCAACAAGGTAGGAGAGGGATATAAAATACGGGAGGAATCGGAACGATGAAAAGAATGTCGCTGCAGTGGAGGCTTACATGCATCACTACATTGTGTATTGCAGTGATATGTGGATGCCTGACAATGTTTGTTTATAAAAACGGTGTACATTATATTGATTCCCTGCAGGGAACGGTTGAATCCCAGGGGGATGATAAAGGGGGCAATGCGGATGAAATCTATATCAGCATTCCGGATGATAAGTGGGATGAGTTTGCAAATGAATTTTCTGTTCAGGTGTACAATAATAAGGCAGACTACAAAAGAAACAGCTTGATAATCTCGGTTTTGCTGGCTCTTTTTGGAGGAGTTGCGACTTATTTCATAAGTGGGCATGCTCTCAGACCAATTAGTGAGTTCTCCGACAAAATAGAAGAGGTGCAGGCTCAAAATCTGTCTGATTCCCGAATGGAGGAAAATAATGTTAAAGAATTGAACCAGCTTAGCATTTCATATAATAAGATGCTGGAACGCTTATCAGATGCATTTGAAGTACAGAGGCAGTTTACGGCAAATGCAGCACATGAGCTTCGTACGCCATTAACATTAATGCAGGTACAGCTGGATCTATACAATTCTTCCGGGCATCCGGGAAATGATGAAGATACATTACAGACGATCAAGATGGTTACAGAACAGAGCGACAGACTAAACAAGATGGTAAAGACACTTCTTGATATGAGTGAGCTTCAGACGGTGGGAAGGGATGACAAAATTATGATCGCTGCCGTTGTGGAAGAAGTTTTGGTGGACTTGGAACCTCTTGCACAGGAAAAGAATATAAGGCTCATTGGAAAATGTGGGGATATTACGATGATGGGAAGTGATATTCTGATTTACCGGCTCGTATACAATCTGGTTGAGAATGCCATAAAATATAATCATTTGGGCGGTCAGGTCACAGTCACTGTATGCCGGAAGGAAAAGCAGGTTTCTTTATCGGTAGAGGATACGGGAAGTGGAATACCGGAGGAACTTAAGGAGAGGGTGTTTGAACCATTCTTTCGCGTGGATAAATCCCGAAGCCGTGAGCTTGGTGGTGTAGGACTGGGACTTGCTCTTGTTCGAGAAATTGTGCGGGTACATGATGGAAGGATTGCCATTAAGTCAAAGCCGGCAGGAGGAACGATTTTTGAGGTGATATTATGAATAAAATTAAGCTGACGGCACTTCCCTGTATATGTGCAGATGTTTTTTACGGTACTGACATAATCAGACCGGGAGGAGAAGCCCTGAATTTTGCTGCTCATGCCTCGCACTTTAAGAATGTAGATGTTATACTTCTGGGGATTGTCGGCAAAGATAAATATGCAGAAGTGATCATGGATTCCATAGAAACGCTTGCTTTTGATAAAGATCATATACGCATTGATGAAAGATATCCGACTGCCAATAACATGACTTACCTTACAGAATCAGGCGACAGGTATTATAAAGATGATTCCTGGAACGGACAGATTCTCGATAACATCGTACTCAATGATAACGAAATCAAAATCTTATCAGAATCCGATGTGGTCTTTGTTCATTTTCTGGCCTCGTGTTTTTCACAGATCATTGAACTGAAAAAAACATCTGGCTTTAAACTTGCGGTAGATTTTGATGTATATAGAGATTTTGCAGATATGGAACGGCTTGCCCCGTATGTTGATTTCTTTATGATAAGCGGCTCGGAAGAACTCCTGCCGAAATTCAGAAAGTTATCGGACAAATACCGTTGCCTGTTTAATATATCGCTTGCAGAGCGCGGAAGCGTTACATACTTTCATGGACAGGAATTCAGGGTACAGGCGGTGGAAGTTGAGAGTATCATTGACACGACAGGCTGCGGCGACAGCTATCACGCTGGATTTGTCTGTTCATATATGCTTGAAAATGATATTGAAAAAGCGATGGAAACAGGCTCCAAAATCGCAGCAGAAACATTAAAGCATTATGGTGGATTCTGATCAGGAAAAGCATGATATCTCCATAGCCTAGCACTTTTTAAGATTATTTTTTGGATAGGCAATAATATAATGAAATAAATGGGAGAATTGAAATGAAAATTGATAGAATACTTGGGATAATTATTTATCTTTTAAATCATGACAGGGTTTCGGCTAAAACATTAGCCGAAAAATATCATGTATCTGTCAGGACAATTCAGCGGGATATGGTAAATATTGCATCTACCGGCATACCGATATATTCGGATAGTGGAAAAAACGGTGGATATTCTATTTTACCTACATATAAATTAAAAAATACAAATATTAAAAGTGATGAACAACAGATGATTATTAAAGCATTAGAAAGTTTATCAACTTCATATACGAATCATACATTAGATTCCATTATTGAAAAATATAACTCCATTATTGGCAAGGAAGGTGGACAAAGGATTTTTTGGGATTTTGGTGTAACAAAAGAGAATCAACAGGTTCAGAATGTTAATAAAATATTGGAGCCTGCGATAGCGGAGAAGAAATACATTTCTTTTCATTATAGAAATGCCGGCGGAAAAGAATCTGATCTGACAGTGGAACCTTTAGCAATACATTATAAATGGTATGCATGGTATCTATTTGCGTATAATGACGAAAAGAAGCAATATTATACTTATAAGGTTGCAAGAATGAGAGATGTTGAAATGTTAAACAGAAAATCCATAATTGATCATGGAGACATCGAAAGTCATATGAAAGAAAGTGAACAAAATTATTATAAAACATGTATAAATATAGAAGTGCATTTTAAAGAACGGGAAAGCAGTTTAATACAGGAATATTTTCCAGATTGCCAAATAGAAAAGGTGAAAGATGGGATGTGCAGAATATTTATTGGTGTACCGGCGAAGGAACGTTTATGGAAAGCCCTTTTATTAAGCTTTGGAGATCATGTGAAAGTAGTAGCCCCAGAGGAATATAAAAAAGAATTAATTGATATTGCAGAAAAATTTTTATCTAATTACGACAGCTAGTTGTCGTAATGAAATGTTACAATGAGCCCCGGAACTTTTGAAACAGGCGAAAGAGGGGAAAACGATTTATGAAAAGAACGGAAAATAAGATGTATAATTTTATGCTCTTTTTTATCAGTCAAACAATATCGGAATTAGGAACTTCCATGACCGGATTTGCAACTGTGATTTGGATGTATTCTAACAGTGGACAGGTGATGTCATCATCTTTACTGGCAATCTGTAGTACGGTTCCTTATTTAACGGTAAGTCTTTTTGGGGGAGCGGTTGTTGATAAAACGAATAAGAAAAAAATTATGCTTATTTGTGATTTGATTGCTGCAGTGGGGTCTGTAATCCTCCTGATCTGTTATAGTTTGGGATATTTACAGTTATGGGTATTATGTCTGGTAAATGTAATCAATGGATTTATGAATGCATTTCAAAATCCTGCTTCTCAGGTTGCGGTAACCTTATTGGTGGACGAGAAAGACTATGCAAGGATTGGTGGGATTCAATCGACAATGGGAGCAATGGTTGGTATATTTCAGCCGATTCTGGCAACCACAATTCTTAATGTATTTGGCTTGCAATGGATTTTAATCGTTGACTTATGCACATTTTTCTTTGCATTTTTCGTATTATTATTTGTTGTGGAAATACCGGATGAGATCTCTTCGGACAATCAGACATCCTTTTCGGAAATATGGAATGGGTTGAAAGAAGGAATTGATTTTATAGCTGGCAATCAACCGATTTTGATGCTTTTAATTATGTATTGCATTTTGGAATTTATAGGGGCAATTTCATTTGACAGTATGTGTACACCGCTTCTTTTGGCGAGAACAAACAATAACGAAATAACCGTGGGGATTGTTTCATCATTTATGGCGATAGGATGCATAGTAGCAAGTGTGTTATTGTCGATCATAAGGCAGCCTTCAAAAAAGTTACCACTAATGTATCTGGGCAGTTATCTGTGCTTATTTGGTATTACGCTGTTTGGAATGGGGAGAAATCTTGTATGGTGGTGTATCGTCGTATTTATTGGCTGTTTTGGAAGTCCGATATATCATACATATCAGACAATCATTATAAGAGAAAAGATTGACACTTCTATGCAAGGACGTGTTTTTTCTTTGCAGGGAATGATCACGCAGGCTTTAACTCCCCTGGGGTTTCTGGGAGGCGGGATGCTGGCAGATTATGTTTTCGAACCATTTATGAAGAAGATGTATTCGAAACGAAACATAATAACTTTTCTGGTTGGCAGGCAAAACGGCTCCGGAATAGGATTAATATTTGTTCTTGCAGGGGTAACAGGGATTATTGTACTAACGATCATGAAATGTAATCCTGCTATAAAACAGTTGGATCAACAATAAGACAAAAAACAAAGTATGCATTTTGTTTTATTTTCACTCCAAAATTGATAGAGAAAGGTGTCAAATTAAATGGTTTACAGGTATGCAGAGTTACAATGTATTAGTGTAGTGAAAAAAGGCTCTGAGTTGTCGAAAACTTGTCTTTTATTGTGTATGATCAAGTAACGAAAGGATACAGGGAGCATCGCTTATGAAATATAAGATATTGATTATTGATGATGAGAAAATGATATTATCAATGATGGAGAAATGCCTGAAAGAAAAATTTTTCGTGTATACGGCGGAGAGTGCAAAAAAAGCGTTGGAGTTGTTGAATATAAAACCGGATATTATCTTGTTGGATATCAATATGCCGGAAATGGACGGATTGGAATTGTGCCGGCTTATACGAAGTCATATATCCTGCCCAATCATTTTTTTGACAGCACGGGTAACGGAACAGGATGTGATAAAAGGATTGTCTGTCGGAGGAGATGATTATATTACCAAACCTTTTAGTATGGACGAGTTATTGGCGAGAATCTCGGCACATCTTAGGCGTGAAGAAAGAAAAAGTGCAGCATCGAATTTGAGATTTGACGAAGAACTGATCATTGACTACAACAGCCATACTGTATTTTATGGAGAAACATTGCTGGAATTTTCCAACAAAGAATTTGAAATTATCCGATTGCTTTCACAAAATGCAGGAATGGTTTATGACAGGGAAACCATTTATGAAAAGCTTTGGGGGTATGATGGGGAAGGTGACAGCATTGTAGTAAAAGAACATATCAGAAAGATACGAAATAAACTGTCCGCTTATACGGATAAAAATTATATTGAAACGGTATGGGGAGTTGGATACAGATGGGCAAAATAAGAATAAAGTCACTTAAATCATCTATGGCGGCTGTTTTTCTGATTACGATATGTATCATTACAGTGATGTCATCCATCACAATCTTTATGACAAATCAGTTGCAGCAGGAAATACTGAAAAAAAGATATTTGACCATAAGCTCTCCGGATTTTCTAATAGATCAGGATACAGGAAATTATGTTTTTGATGTTGATAACAATAATATTGTATGGGAACCTTTAGGTGAGTGGGATAATATAGTTTATTATGGTTCTTATGTTGCCATGATTGGCTTGCCGGTTCTTTATACTATGATTGGTATTGGGGCAGCTGTAGCAATATACTATCGAAAGAAATTGCGGCTTCCTATTGCACAGCTGCAGAATGGAGTGGAAAAGATACAGGAAGATAATCTTGATTTTTACATTGAATACAACGGAGATGACGAATTAGGACAGTTATGCTGTTCAATGGAAAAAATGCGTAGAGAGCTTCGGCAAAAGCATAAAGCATTGTGGGAATCCTTAGAACAAAGAAAATTATTGAATGCTTCGATAGCTCATGACATAAGAACTCCCATTACTGTGCTGAAAGGATATTTGGATTATCTGGAGAAAAATATACCACAGGATAAAATCACAGAAGATATGCTTTTAGATACGGTATCTTCTATGCAGGGAGCAGTAATCCGATTGGAGCAATATGTGGATTGTGTTCGTAACATTGAGAAAATGGAAAATATTGAAATTAAGAAACAACCTGTAAATGTGCAAATGTTATTGAATGAAATACAAAGTAATGTGCGGCAGCTGGAAGTCAATAAAGAAATTCTCATTTCAGGTAATATGGCGATGGCTGAAGCCCGATTGGATAAAGGTGTATTTTTTCGGATTTTAGAAAATTTGCTGCAGAACGCATTAAGATATGCAGAGAAACAAGTGCGCATCAGTATTTCACAAAAAAAGGATTTTCTCATTCTTACAGTAGAGGATGATGGAAAAGGTTTTGGAGAGAAGGATTTGGAAAGAGCAACTACGGTATTTTACAGTAGGGATAAAGAGGGGCAACATTTTGGAATAGGTCTGAGTATTTGCGGTATCCTTTGTGAAAAACACGGTGGGAGATTAGATGTTTCCAACAATAAAAATGGGGCGTGTGTAACAGTCAGGCTGAATATATTTTAGATTTTTTTCGGAAAATTGACTTTTCTATTATAAAATCTCCTTACAACATATGTAAGGAGGTTTTTGTATTATGGAAATTGAGATAAATAATCTTTCTAAAAAATACGGAAAAAAGACAGTTCTCAAAAACGTGTCCGTTACTATCTCTTCTGGAATGTTCGGACTTCTTGGACGGAATGGTGCGGGGAAAACAAGTCTGATGAGAATTTTGGCGACACTTTCTGTGGCGTCAGGCGGTGAAATCAGCATCAATGGTATTTCAAGCAAAGAAACCTGTAAAATACGGGAAATAGTAGGTTATCTCCCACAGGATTTTTCCTTTTATAGAAATATGAGTGTCTATGGTGCAATGGATTATCTTGGGTTACTATCAAATATTCCGGATAAAATCCGAAGAGAAAGAATATCGACATTGCTTGAAAAGGTAAATTTAAAAGAGGATATGAAAACGAAAGTAAGGGCTTTATCCGGAGGAATGAAACGACGGCTGGGAATTGCACAGGCATTATTGCATGATCCACAAGTTCTTATTGTGGATGAACCAACGGCAGGACTTGATCCGGAGGAACGTATTCGTTTTCGAAATATGTTAAGTGAATTTGCAGAGGACAGAATTGTTATATTTTCTACCCATATTTCTTCGGATGTTGAATCTTCCTGTGAAAATATAGGTGTTTTAGATAATGGGAGGATGGTATGGAATGGTGCTGCGGAAGAATTGGTAAAACAAGCCGAAGGTAAAGTTTACCTTATTTCAGCAGACAAAAAGCAAGACAAGCTTATCAAGGAAAAATACACTGTTTTGAATATCATTATTTCCAGGTCAGGCATACAGTACAGAGTGTTATCAGACAAACCACCCGAAGAAAAACATATACTTCAACCCCCAACTTTGGAAGATGGGTATATGTATTTATTGAGCCAGACAGACGGAGGAATCGAGCAATGAAGTTATATTTAAAAGAGTGTAAAAAAATCGGAACAAGTATTATTTATTATCTTTTTCTTGCTATTTTGATTTTTAGCTGGTTCCGGAATTTTCGAGGAGTGACGCAAACGGAAATCAATTGGGCAAACGGTATAGCACCTGCTGATATTGGTTTTGAACGCCCATTGCTTTCCAAACCGTCTGAAGAAGATGATTATTTTGGCAGCAGGATTTCGGAAGATGATCCAGAAGCAATCATGACAGGCGTTACGAGAACATTGCTGTCAGAATATGAAGATAATAGTTATGCCACATATCCTATTGGATATTATAAAGCAATTGTACTAAGCGATGACAAGCAAAAACAGGTGCTTGAAATACTATGTGAAATAACCGGATTGTCGGAGAAAGAATTAAAGGATTTGCCAGAAGATTATTTTCCCGCAGCCACAGGGACGATGATTTCTTTTGATTCAATGAATGCGGATAAAGATGGAAATCTAAATATGGAGATGGGAGGCAGGGCAGCCACCAAAAACGGAGATAATAAATATAAACATTTTGTATCACAGGTCTCTTATGAACATTTCAAAGAACTAATGAGGAACATGGAAGTTATTATTGGAGAAAAAGGTTCTCAGTATTCTCACAAAATGATGATTACTTATTTTGGAATGTCTGAAACGACTTATGAGGAAGCACTGGCAGAATATGATCAAACAATAAATCAAGATAAAGTGACAGGTGGATTTGCAAGGTTATTCTGCGATTACATAGGATTAGAATTGGGGTTGTATCCTATATTTCTGGTGGTCATTATATGGATGAAAGACCGTATAAGTAATGCAACAGAATTGATTTACGGCCGAAAGATATCTTCCGTCAAACTGGTGGTTTCAAGATATTTGGCAAGCATTACTATGATCTTAATTCCTATCCTGCTGTTGAGTCTTGAATCTCTTGCACCATTAATATCTTTCGGGGCAGAGAAGGGGATCCGGGTAGATTACTTTGCATATATCAAATACATTTTATGGTGGCTTTTGCCGGAGGCAATGGTGGTGTGTGCAATAGGGTTCTTTTTTACTTTGCTTACGGACTCTCCGATTGCCATTGTCTTACAATTTTTGTGGTGGATGGTTGATAAGGGGGCAACGGGACTTTCCGGAGATACAAAACTCATGACTTTAATGATAAGGCATAATACATTGCGTGGTTATGAAATAATACAAAATGACTTGCAAATCATTTGTATGAACAGATTACTCATGGCTGGAATTGGTATTTTATTTGTTATTTTGTCAATATGGGTTTTGAATTTTAAAAGGAAAGGAAAATTAAATGCAGCGAATATCTATAACAGGAGTCTGGGGTATATTAAAGGTAAACTTTTTTCTGGCATTAAGAAATAATGTGTTATTAGCAGTCGTGTATTTGCTGACAATTCCTTTAGTAAGAGGTATTGCGAATTTGGACAAAGTTCATTCGGCGGAGTGTCTGGAACAGTCTGTAATACTTATAGGAATATTCCTTATGGTTCCGCTGAATGTTCCGGAACAGTCGAAAGCGATACAGGAAGTGATTTATGCAAGGAGCATTTCGCATTGGAAAATTCTGCTGTTGCGTTTCGTTATGTCAATACTGTTACTGATTATGGTGATATGCCTGTTTTCCGGTATTATGATATGGAAAAACTGTACATTTCCGTTTACGGCTTATGTAATGGGAACGGTTATAAGTGCAATGGCGTTAGGAAGTTTAGGTTTGGCTGTTTCCATATGGAGCAATTCCGGTGTTGCAGGTTACTTGGCGTCAGCAGGATACTTTCTTTTGAATTCTATGGGCAGTGTATCGGATGGAAGTATTTTCTATTTGTTCTCAATGGGAAAAGGTAATTATATGATAAAGCTTTATCTCTTAGGATGGAGTTTACTGGTGGTTGTAATTTCTTTGATTTATGTAGAAAAAAAGAGAGATTGTTAGAAGGCAATTATTACTCATATACATGGATTAAAGTTTATGCACATCTGAAAAAATAAGAAGAAAAAGGCTATATAGCTAGGAAGATGGATAGTTGATATAATATATCAACTGAAAATAGTGTGATTAAATAATTTGCAAATTATGGTACAATGGATGAGGTGATTTGAAAGAGGGAAGGATAATTTATATGAAAAACAATTTTTTGAAATGGAAAAAGACGGATTCTACGGAATATATTATGAAAACCCGAAGGGGACCGATTGTGCAATGATCGGATTATTTGGAGATGATCCCAATGATTTTATGGCAAAATTCTTCATAATTGTACCAATTCGCGGAAGCTTAGCCGGTATATATGGAGATTGTATAAAACGCTTAACTCAGCAAACAAGATAAAAATGGAAGCATGGAAAAATGATCACGCCCTGTTTTCATAGATGGTGAAGAAACGAAGCTGGGAAATGGCGGCATTAATGGTCCGGTCAGAAAGATTTCGTTCTTTTTGAAGCCATTTGATATAATTACGCAGATCCTGCCAGGAAACATCTTCGGGCGATTTGTGGAGGATGTTTTGAAGATAATCAAGATAGCTGCGAATGTAAGTGGAATAGCTTTTAAGGGTATGGCCGGTAAGACCGCGGAGTGAGATCATCTCACGATAAGAATTGAAATATTTGTCCATAATGGAACCTCCATGAATGATTGATTTATAGAAAAACATGAAAGATCAATGATCCATGGAGGGGGACGGATAAAAAAATTAAATATGGGATTGTTGAATACAAAAAATAATGATAAACTATTCATGGCAGTTGATGGTTTATGTTATGTGATTGTTAAGGTAGGGGTATCCCCTCTCAACAATACTATATAAATTCAAAAACTGCCACTTTTATTTTAAAGTAGTGGGAAATTTCTTGTAACTTGGGCTAGCCGTCGCGTTAGCCACTTGGTACAATAAAAATATATAATTTCCGGTTTGTCCGGAAATTTGAAAGAGAATAAACGCTGTATGGACGCAGGTTCAGCAGCAATATATAGATTTCCTGAAAGATTGGCGGCCGGGTCTGGGTGGAGTCAGAATTTGCAAGGAAATACGATCTGCCGGAAGTGATGTCGGCGAAATTTGCGTGGGAGATAAGAGGGGAACATGACATGATCATACAGACAGGAATGCGGACGGACATCCCGGCATTTTATTCCGAATGGTTTGTAAACAGAATAAAGGAAGGTTATGTGTTGGTCCGTAATCCATACAATCCGGTTCAGGTGACGAAATATCGTTTGTCTCCGGAGGTTGTGGATCTGATGGCATTCTGCACGAAGAATCCGGAGCCGATGCTGAAATATATGGATATATTGAGGCCATATGGACAGTACTGGTTCGTGACGATCACGCCATATGGAAAAGATATCGAGCCAAATGTTCCGGATAAAGACAAGGTGATGGAGGATTTTAAGCGGTTATCGGATATGGTGGGAGTTGACAGTGTCGGTTGGCGTTATGATCCCATACTGACAGACCGGATCCATACGGCACAGTGGCATAGCGCAGAGTTTGAAAAAATGGCCTCCCGTTTATCCGGATATACGAAAACCTGTGTGATCAGTTTTCTCGATATTTATAAAAAAGTGGAACGGAATTTTCCGGAGGCAGGAACGGTTACGAAAAAGGACCGAATTTGGATTGGAAAAGAATTTATCCGGATTGCAGACAGATATGGGCTGACAATCCGGCCCTGTGCAGAAGGCAGCGAACTGGCAGCTTATGGAGCGGATTGCTCCGGCTGCATGACGGTCGACACTTTTGAAACGGCACTGCATACGCATCTGGATATTCCGAAACAGAAAATAAATCAGAGGAACGGATCCTGCGCCTGCTTTATGGGAGTGGATATTGGGGCATACGATACCTGCGGTCATTTGTGCCGGTATTGTTATGCGAATGCTAATGCGGAGCTGGTCCGGGAAAATATGAAAAGACATGATCCGAAGTCGCCGTTTTTGCTTGGAAGAAGCATGCCGGAAGATGTCATACATGAAGCAAAGCAGAAAAGCTGGATCGACGGACAGATGACATTGGATCAGTATCTGGATGAATCTATTTGAGGAAGCATCAACGGAATGGGATATCAAGAGACCGCTCATAAAAAGTGCAAATACACAAAAAATAGTAATGGCTATTGAAGTGAAGATGATATAATGGTAAAATATCATTACCAAATTTCGTGCCAGGCACAAAAATGAGGAGCGGTTTTATGGAGATTAAGAGAGATTCGTACCTTGAACAATTAAAAATAAGAAAAGATAATGGAATGATAAAGATTATTACGGGAATCAGGAGATGTGGCAAATCATTTCTGCTATTTGTGCTGTTTAAGAAATATTTATTGGAGAGTGGTGTAGATCATGATCATATTATTGAGATTGCTTTAGATGGTATTGAAAATGAGGAGCTGAGAGATCCTAAAAAGTGTTACCGGTATATTAAAGACGCTATGAAAGACGAACAGAAGTATTATCTGTTATTAGATGAAGTACAGTTTATGCCGCATTTTGAGGAAGTGTTGAACAGTTTGCTGCGTATTGGCAATATTGATGTATATGTAACCGGCAGTAATTCAAAATTTTTATCCAGCGATATTGTAACTGAATTTAGAGGCAGAGGAGATGAGATAAGAATTTATCCATTGTCTTTTGCAGAATTTTATGCAGTTTTTGATGGAGATTTTGATGATGCATGGGAGGAGTATATGATATATGGCGGTTTGCCACAAGTGGTAAAATTTTCTGTGGAACGCCAAAAAGCGGAGTATCTTAAGAATATTTTTAACAATGTTTATATCAAGGATGTGGTAGAGCGAAACAGGATTCAGAATGTTGATGAAATTAATACTTTGGTAGACATTCTTGCTTCTGTCATAGGAGCTCCAACTAATCCGACTAAGATATCCAATACTTTTAAAAGTGAACGAGGTATCAATTACAGCAATAAAACTATATCCAACCATATAGATTATCTTGCAGAAGCATTTTTGATTTCTAAGGCGGAACGGTATGATATTAAAGGCAGAAAATATGTGGGGGCGAATCGGAAATATTATTTTTCGGATATAGGACTTAGAAATGCCAGATTGAATTTCAGACAGCAGGAGCCTACTCACATTATGGAGAATATCGTATATAATGAGCTGCTTATCCGGGGTTATAATGTGGATGTTGGTATTGTGGATGTATTTGCAAAGAGCAGTGAAGGAAAGAAAGTTCATAAGCAGTTAGAGGTTGATTTTGTAGTGAACCAGGGCAGTCAGAGATATTATATTCAGGTGGCTTATGATATGACTTCCGAGGAAAAGCAGACGCAGGAGCTTAACTCGTTGAGAAATATTCCAGATTCATTTAAGAAGCTTGTAATCGTAAACGGAACGAAAAAGCCATGGAGAAATGAGGAAGGATTTGTGATCATGGGAATGAAATATTTTCTGCTCAATGCAGATAGTTTGGAGTTTTAATATGGGAGCATAGTAAAATTAAGCAGCCTGTATGTGATGAAGCATACAGGCTGCTTGTGGTTTATAATTTCAAAGAATCGTCTGCCTCTTCTCATCTTTGCAAATTTTCATTAGGTATCATCCTGTATGACTATTTAAAAGCTTGACTTAGAACAAAGAGAGTACTGCGATGATAAGAGTATTCCAGTGACGGAGCTTATCAAAAAATTATTGATGGTTACGGAAACGCAGTTTACTGAGGTTATTAACGTATACAGAGATAAACTAAAAAATGAAGAATTTCGCCAAAATTTTGATGTGTTCCGGGCATACAGTTATATTTTTGCGATGTTTGGTCTGGCAGAGACGCCGGAGCCGGATACCGAAATGATGAAGCGGGAAATCCGGGAGATAACAAAGCTTATGCTGCAGATAGAAATTTCAGAAGAAAATATGGAAGGAGAATAAAAATGTCATTAAAATAGAGATCTCTCATACTGATTTGTTCCTTTGTATTTCCTAGCGGGGCTTGCTATATCGAAAATCGCAGCAGGAGGCCCCTTCCGCAATCGTTCCGGTTCTCACCAGTTTCATGTTCATAATATCTGCGAGAACATAATCCATTCTGCACAGATAGGCAGCCAGCTCCGGACACCCCTCATCCTGACAGAGCTTGCATATACCACATTCGTGATAATCATAACCCAGATCATACTCGTCATTTCCCGGCAGAATATCAACAACCCAGTCATTTTCATATTTGCGTTTATGGCTGTCTTCAGACCATTGCCGTCTTGCAGGTATTCTCTTTGGATCTAAGTAACTGTCAGCATCCCCCATTATTTTGTGAAACAGCTTGGATGCACACAGCCCATCCCGGAATATCTCATAATTTTCTTCGGCAGACCTGCCGGTGCTGCGGTTTAATGCAATAAAATAGCTTCCCATAATATATGAACTTAACAAATTGGACTTGCCGATATCTTTCGCACGGTCCAAAATGATCTTATGTTCTTTTGCGATTTTTCGTGATGTATTTTTAGGAAACCCTCGTCTTTTTAATTCTGCTTTTACGGCATTATGATAAAAATGATAGATCAATCTTACACTAAATGTATTCTTCATGCTTTGTCACCTTCTGTATGATAATGGATTCCAAGCTCTGTCTCTAAACCATGGAGCAGAATCGTCATTGCTTCTGTAAATGCGTTTTTTATCTCCTCTGTGATTCCATTCTGACAGGAATCATCCGCGATCATTTCACAGATCATGGAAAATTCGGAGGAAGAAAGCATATAGATGGTCTTGTTTGATAATTTTTTCGAGGCAAGCCCCCGTCGGTATAATTCCCCGTAATAATTAGATGCAAATTGAGTACTTCGTTTCAGGTAGACGGAATGAAAACGCTCCATATATGTCCCGGAATCATTTTTCAATAACATATGAAAAAGCTTCATGTCTCCCTGCAGCAATTCCAGTGTCTGCAGAGAGACTCTCGAATATAGAACCCGGATCAGTTCCTCGTCTGACATAGCAGAGAAATCAACGCCCATCATAGATTCGGTAATGCTCATAAGTTTTTGTCCGCTTGCACGAAAAAGCTCTCCAAACATTTCCTCTTTGCCGGAGAAATGCTTATAGATGGCTCCGGCTGTGATGCCGGCTTTTGCAGCAATCTTTCGCATAGAGGCATCCTGATATCCTGCTTCAAGAAATATTTCCATAGCACTTTTTAAGATCAGTTCTCTGGTTTCTTTGGAACTCTCGCGAATAATGACCGCCTCCTTTGATAAAGTATTGCATTAGGTCAATACATGTGTCATGCTGGTAAACATTGTTTACTTTATAGCATATCGGATGGAGAAAGTCAAGAAGACTCTGCCTTATTGCAGTGAGGCGAAATTGGAGCAGCGATACTTGACGGATTCAAAGGAATTCATTATACTTCATTTAACGGGTGAGCACCTACCGACAGTCAGGCTGATTTTAGTCTGGCTGTCTTTCTTAGTGTATAGGGATTTTTTAGGAGGGAATAAATATGTCAATGATATGGCCCATTGCGCTGGTGGTATTTTCCAATATTGTTTATCAAATTTGTGCAAAGGGAGTGCCTAAAGATATGGATGCAATGGCATCCATGACGATAACCTATCTTGTGGGGGCAGTATGTTCTGCCATTATGTATTTTGTGATGAACAAAAATGGCAATTTATTACAGGAGTATGCCAAGATGAATTGGGCACCGTTTTTTCTCGGTGTCTCTGTGGTTGGACTGGAGGTCGGTTTTATTTATGCTTATAAAAATGGCTGGGCAGTCAGTACAGCATCCCTTGTGCAAAGTGCATTTTTGGCAGTTGCATTGATTATTGTGGGAGCAGTTTTGTACCGCGAAGCAATCAAAGCCAACAAAGTTATCGGTATCGTAATATGCCTGATTGGTCTTTATTTTATTAATAAATAAAAAGGGGGGACGAAGAATGAACGGAAAATTTATTGTGAGAAAAGCAGAGGAAAAGGATATTGTATTGCTGCAAAATATGATCAAGGGTCTGGCTGCATACGAGAAAAGGCCACAGGATATGACGGCCTCTCAGGAAAATCTGCAGTATTGGCTTTTCGAAAAGAAAATAGCAACGGCATTGATCGCACAGTACAATGATGAGGTGATCGGATACGCAATCTACTATCCTGTGTTTGGTTCCTTTGCAGCAGAGGGCGGGGTTCGTTTGGAAGACCTATTTTTATGTGAGGAGTATCGTCATGGTGGTCTTGGAAAAAAGTTCTTCTCTCAAATAGAGGAATTTGTTAAACAGGATGGTTACAATCTGATCGAATGGAGCTGCCTTGGCTGGAATATGCCGTCCATTCGTTTTTATAACCAAATTGGTGCTGTGCAAGAGCATGGAAGAAAGTATTTTTCCTACATTTGTAAATAAATAGTTTTGCTTTTTACTCTATTTGAAAAACGGAGGGATATAAATGGGACAGTGGAATGAGTTTGAATTTAATATACCTGCTGTTGGCGGAGCCGGGGATATTCGTCTGCTGGGAGATAATATAGATGAATTACCGGGCAAAATAAATGAATTGTGGAAGTAACCGCGGGGGATAACAAGAGATTCAGGTGAGTTAGACTGTTGTTTATATGCCAATTCCGGAAAAGAATTGTTTTATAAGAAATTCGGATTCCGGAAATTGCCAAATGACAAATATGGAATGCTGGTCGAACTATAATATCAAGAAATAAAATAGATTTTGCGTATTGACCGGAAATTTTGAAAATGAACATGATCTGAAACGACGATTTGATAAAATATATCAATTGACAATTGTGTAATTATGCAAAATAATTTATAAATTATGGTAAAATGGATGAGGTGATTTCTTCCGGAGTTTTAGAAAAAATAAAGGAAGAGGATGGTTTTATTTCTTGTTAAAAGAAATAAAAGAGAAATATGTTCTGAATACATCGGTTCGGCAACTGGGCAGTTGAATTCAAAAAGGAATGGATGATTTAAATGAAAAAACAATTTTTTGAAACAGAAAAACACGGCTTCTATGGAACGTATTATGAAAACCCGAAGGGTTCCGATTGTGCAATGATCGGGTTGTTTGGAGATGATCCTAATGATTTTATGGCAAAGTGTGGTGCAAAATGGTTGCATAAAAATGGTGTAAATGTGCTTTGTATGTCTCCCGGCAAGAAAAATTACAGTCATGTAAATTATCCGCTGGAACGGATTGAGACAGCCATTCAATGGCTGATGAGTAATGGAAACAGGAAAGTTGGAATTATGGGGATGAGTACCGCCGGTATGGATGCGATCGTTGCAGCTTCTTATTTTCCGGATATCACATTAACCTTTGGACTGACAGCCAGTGACTTTGTGTGGCAGGGGTTTGAGCAGGGCAATAAGGATGGCTGTAAAGAGTGGCCGGTTCCGGGGACTTCCACTCTTTCCTGGAAGGGAAAGCCTCTGGCGTACATGCCGTTTGTCTATGAGCATCCGGTATATTGGCAGAAGGTGGAGGAAGAGACAAAAGGCTCCGGTGATATTGAGCGAAGTACCTGCCTGTTTATTGATTCGGAAAAAGCAAGAGAACACACAGAAGAGGAAATGATCAAGGTGGAAAATATAAAAGGACGGTTGTTTCTTGTGGGGGCGGATGATGATTCCTTCTGGGAAGCCGGAAAATATATCCGCCGTATGGATCAGCGTTTAAAAGAGCGTCCTCATACCTGTCAATATGAGGCACTTGTATATGAGCATGGAACGCATTTCGTATTGCCGGAGTCCCTGCTTCGAAAGGCATTACCCGTAGGGTTGAAATTTGTGTTGCAGTTTATTTTCAAAGCGGCAAAGGAATATCCGAATGAGTGTGAAGCTACCAGAAAGGACATCGACAAAAGGCTTTCGGTGGCATTAAAGGAATGGCGGGAAGAGTAGTGAGGGCTTATGGAAACGGAAGCAGATTCATTAACATAAATATATCCGAAAAATAATACAAAACAGAAATGGAGGACTATTTTATGTTAAACGAATCAGTGATCAAAGTATTAAAAAATGAAATGTGGGATCTTGCGACATGTGCAAATGGAGAACCGAATGTCGTTCCGGTTGCATTTAAGGATGTTACCGAGGAGGGAAAATTGGTAGATTCCTTCAAGGAAATGGTCGAAAAGATGTTTCAGGGAGCGGCAACGGCAAAGGGAGCACTTGTTATTACACCTTCCAAAGTAATTGTCACAACGCCCGGTGCGGATAAAAAAAGAAATTTAATGGAAAAGGCCCTAATAAATTCCATAGTAACTTTAAAAAAGAACCCCTTTAAGCTATAATGAAACAAGACCAATAGTTTGAAGGGGATTTTTATGGCAAAGTATAAGAAAAAATTAGAGGAAGATATACGGTGTCCATTGGAATATGGCTT